>Ga0255776_10001780_pt1 | contig 24429 bp, 12 predicted proteins | sample 071ome_19_FD_179974 | JGI IMG/M metagenome (GOLD analysis project Ga0255776, IMG submission 179974) | Coastal salt marsh microbial communities from the Groves Creek Marsh, Skidaway Island, Georgia - 071413AT metaG (version 2) | ecosystem: Environmental > Aquatic > Marine > Intertidal zone >... | reverse complement strand
CGGAAGTACCGTCACCCTGAATCTCTTCACGCATGAAGCCCTGATCTGTCTGGCTAATGAAGCCGGAGAATTCAGCGATATCGCCTTGATAAACGGTCTGGATACCAGTCAGTTTACGACTGTAGCGGCCGAGTTCAGTGACGGTCAGGTTGGTGTCGATATCACCAAAGACCGTGTAGAAACGCTCTTTTTCAACCCGGACGTACAGTTTACGGGCTGAGCTGGCATCCAGCTGTTGTTGGCTGGCGTCACCGTAGAGGGTGTAGTAGCGGTCTGGCTCAATCAGTCGTGCGAAGGGTTCAGCGTCTTCTTTGCCTGAGTCGTAAGCTGCTGTGACCAACCACTCACCCAGAACTTGCCCCTGAGCGAAGAAGGCCAGACGTCCGTCGTGGTAGATATTGTCATCCACACCGGCGGCTTTCATCGAATCACTGTTGCCGCCATTGGCGTTATAACCTACGGCGAGATCACCCAGACCGACAAAGATCCATTCGCGTTCTTTGGGCTTCAGCCAGGCGCGGATTTCGTCGGTCTGACCATTGCTGTGTTTGAAGCGCATGACCACTTCACCCGAGCGGAAGGTTGGCGCGAGGCGAATATGGGCTATACCATCCTGGCCAACCTGATACGCAGGCTTCTGCATGTCGGTCAGTGGGCTGATTTCCTGTTCGCGCTGTTCACTATAGAGAGTGTATGGCTCAAGGATTTCGACCTGACCCTGAACGTTAGCTCGAATCGGGAAACCTTCTTTATCTGTCAGGCGCACGGCCACGACGGGAGGATTGATGCCGTCGGCGACCAGCATACTCTCGTCTTTGACGAATTCGGCTTTGGCCGGTGCTTCAGCAAAGTGAACCGTTTTCTTTATACGTTTAACGACACTGCCAGCGGTGTCCATAACCGTGACTTCGAAATGGTTAGGACCAGACATCAGGTCAACACCACGCCACTGGCTGATTACCAGATCGCGGGTTTTACTGCTGGTATTGCCGTCGAAGTTCAAAGCACTCACTGGCTTGCCGTTTAAAGTCAGCGTCGCGCGTTGTTTCTTGGAATGAGATACCGCAATCTTGGTTGAGCTGATTGATGGGCTGCGATCAAGCGGTGGCCAGATCCACTGTGCTTCATCTGGTGCGGTACGGAACCAGTTTTCATCGTATTCAGGGATGGCCATTTCAGAGGGCAGGCGTGCCGGGTTACCCGCTGCCGTAGCCATTAAACCGGTGAGACCCGGAATCAATGACTGCACCTTAGCTATCTGAACATCACTGCCTGCACTAGCCAGATCAACGACGGCATCGGCATTGAGAACCTTCACCTCTACCCGTCGGTTTAATGCACGACCTTCGGCCGTGCTGTTAGATGCTACAGGCTCTGTCGGACCACGCCCTTCAGCGATTATCTGCGAACGTGAGATACCCAGCTCTTTGGCGAGGAAGTCCGCGACCGAGTCTGCACGCGCTTCCGACAATACCTGGTTGTTAGCAAAGATATGCTGCACGCGACTTGAAATCCGGGAACTGTCGGTGTGGCCAATCACTTTGAGTTCGAGATTGCCCAGCCCGTCGAGTGCTTCAATAACATTCACCAGATTCAGCTTGTCTTCTTCAGTCAGAATATCTGAGAAATTGGCAAACTTAGGCGGTACAACGGGTTTAACGTTCTCTTCTTTCGGTGGCAGCACCAGCTTGATTGAGGTGCTGACTGGCTGAATCTGTTGTGGTGACTGAGCATCTGCCTGGAAGCGGGTGACGGCTCGTGTGATGAGTTCTCCCATAGGCGCGCGATCACTGATATACGCATTGAATTCAATGACGTTCTGCCATTCTTCAGGTTTGTCGTTCAGTCGGTAAACGAGGTTGCCGTAGGTGACCGTCGGATCTTCAATCGCGCGGCCATCCAGTGTGCTTGAACCTGTTTCGTATACCAGCCCCTCTGGCAGTGAAATCATGCCCGTAACATTCTGCAGGGGCAGGCCATTACCATCCAGCGTAAAGCGATAGCGTACCTTATGATCAACCGGAGATGCGTATGGGCGTTCAGTCATTTCTTCCGCGGTGAACGGTAGCAGGGCATGGTCTAATTGCTGACGAATTTCGCCCACTTCTGGTTCACGCATCTTCAGGAAGAAATCAACGCGCCAGAAACTACCCGGCTGTACATCAACAAACTGACTGTAGCTGCGACCTGCATGGAAACCACGCTGCGGGCATTCCATCAGCTCCATGTAGGGAGGAATCGTCGCCGTATCCATCTGCACAACGTGTGTGCCGGGAGTCACATCCTCAATGTGCCATTCGCCATTTTCGTCTGAGACAACATAGGTGCCGTCTTCCATAAACAGGCGGATATCCGGTACACCGTCGACCGAGGCCTGGTTGCCTTCACAATCATCCAGGTAAATACGGCCGAACAGGCGGGCCGTATCTTTGAAGAATTCATCGCGGATAATGACTTTAGCACTGGCATCGTTCGCGACCAGTACATCGTCATTCAGAGATACGCGGTTGACTACCTCGCCTTTGGCCAGGGCCGTGACCTGAGCAACATAAGTCAGTTGCAGTCGCTCGAAGGCATTGATAGTGGCAATCGGTAGCGTCAGAGTGCGTCCGTCGCGGCTGACGTCGAAGTCGACTTTCTGGTTGTTCAGGCGTGCCGAGCCTTCCATGTAGCGAAGCCCGGCCGGAAGCTGGTCGACCAGGGTGACATCGTTGGCATCCACTTCGTTGTTGACCAGATTAATAGTGAACTTGAGGCTGTCACCAATGCCTGCTTCATTGAAATCAGATTGCTTACTGAGCAGCAGGCTGTTATCGAGGGGGTCAGCACCTATGTCTGTGCGGAATACCTGATTGTTGACGCTGAAAGTTTCGCCACGCGAAATGCCGGTGACATTGAACGGGCCGTTGAGCGTATCACGTAGAGTCTCATCGTCTTTGTCTGACGGTACGCGGAAGGTTGAAGGGCCTTCGATTTCGAGGAAGTAATTACCGTCTTCTACGTACGGGAACCAGAATTGTCCCGGCGCAAATTCCGGAGTAACAGCGCTGGCCTGAACACCGTTCGCCGGGCCACTGACAACCGTAACGGGATAGGGCGTTACGCCGTCTTCGTAGAATACTTTATCGGTTGCCGGAAGCCCGGTATCGGCATTCATCAGAGTCACGCTGACACCGTTCACCGGACTGCCATCACTGGAGCTGAACACGCGGGAGACCGGATTAAACAGAGTCTGAGCAGCGACGCTGTCAGCAGGGTCTGTTGGGTCGGTGTAGCTTACCGACAGTTCGGTACCGGTTTTCACCGAAATAATACCGTCGTATGGTTGAGTGCCCTGATTTGTGTCCTGACTCGGCAGGACAGCAGCAAAAATGCCGGTGTTATCGCCGGTTTCAAAAAGAGTCAGTTGCTCGGTATCACTGCCGTCGGGCGTTGTGATGGTCACAACGATGGTATCCGGACGCGCAGGATTCAGGTTCTTGTCCTGATCTTCAACAATGATGATGACCGGCTCACCTGCGCGGTAACCAAATTCATCATCCGAAATATTCACGGTGGCTGGGAAGTTAATGGTGTTGCCACTTTCATCTTCAAAGCCGGTGTACGGAGTAAAGTTACCCTGTCCATCGCCATAATCGGTGCCATTAAGAGTTAATGGCGTGCCATCGTCATCAATGTGAGCGAGACGGATATTGGCCGGAGTAGGGACCACAGGACCCGGATTCACTTCCTGAGTGGTCAGGCTTGCCGAGTCACTGCGGGTAAAGTTTTCTGCATTGACAGAGTAGGTTGCAATCACCGTGTTAGTGATCTCTGTTCCGGTTGGCGTCACTGCCGCCAGTGCGGAGGGTGCCAGCAACACGGACAACAGGACGCCCAGAGCGCGTAAAGCGCCCCGGTGCAGTCGGGTTGTCAGTATCGGGAACAGAGATTTCATTAACGTTTCCTGTCAGTTACCCTGGTTAACCATCGCTTCAGTCAATCGTTACCTGGAAGGTAATGATGTTGGTTTCCTGATTCGCTGGATCAGCATCGCCATCGACGGTGCCCAGATTCACGGTGACTGTGTCGGTACCTGCGTCGTAGCTTGCAATTGCCGCATCGACAGCAACTGGGGTGGTTGCACCGTCCATTGCGACTAGCAGGCTGTCTGCTACGTAGGTGGTATCAGCAGGAATCGCATCGGTAACGACCACATTGGTCGCATCCGCGGTACCTGTGTTAGTCAGAGTGATGGTGTACTCAACTACAGCGCCAGGAATGGCTTTCGGATTATCCGTGCCGTTCAGAGGATCACTGATGATTGCCGATGTTTTGGTCAGGTTGCCCAGCCCCTCAAGGTTCGGGAATACCAGAAGCAGCACATCGGTGAGTATTTCCTGGTTGTCAGCGTCGGTGTCGGCGTAGACCACTTCGATGGTGGTCGCACCGTTGGCGATCGCTGCGTCGTCTTCAGAACCGTTGGTCGGATCGTTGTCGCCGGTATCCAGCTGATATGTCGTTCCGTCGATGGTTGAAGCGACACCGTTGACCGTGACTGTGGTCAGAGCGACATCTTTGTCTGCGCCATCGATTTCCGCCTTCGGTACTGTGATAAATACAGTAATTGTCTCGTCGGCTAGCACTTCTGCTGTCGGACCGGTAAGCAGGGTATCGGCGGCGTCAAGGACGCCCGGTGTACCATTGACAGGATCATCAACGTAGTAACTATATGTCGTACCGGTATCGATGTTATCCGTGTAAGTGGTGCCATTAACGTCAAGAGTCGTGCCTGTTTCGTTGCCAGCAGCCACAGTGAACGACGTTGGCGAGTTACCATCGTTGGTAATCTGAACCGCAGCAATGGTTACGTTGTCAGCCTCAAGAGAGGTCTGATTGGGTTCTGTGGTCAGCAGACGCGTCAGGGCATAGTCGACTTTGATGTCGACGTTGAAAACGTCCTGAGCCTCAACAGCATCCTGATCTACTCCATTTATCTGGTAGTTCAGAATGGCCGTGTTAGTGACCTCGGTCCCGGCAGCAGTTCCGGCGGCGTGAACCTGAAACGACAGTGTACTGAGTGTTGCCAGTACAACGGGGCTGATCAGTGTTACGTGCTTATTCATATTTCACCTCCAGCCTGGGATTACTTAACCCGGACCTGAAATTCGACAAAGCCAGTTGCAGACGGCGCTACAGGCGCATCAACAATCCAGCGAATACTTTGGATATCTTTCGCACCGGCAGGGCGGATTTCGCCGTTTTCCAATACGTTCAGCTCACTCACGGGAGCAAACTGAGAACCATCCACCGACAGGGTGATGGAGGTACCTGCGCCGTTGGCACTGTTCATGATGTAAACAGTGTTTTCCGGCACAGGGTTCTTGATGGTGACGCCACTGACCGGCTCGCTTCCGGTGTTGACGTACGTGATGCGGTAGCCGACTTTGTCGCCAGGAGCGATTTTGTCGGCTTCCACCCACTCTTCAGCCACGCTTCCGTCGTCCTGGGTAGCCATCACCACCTTATAGGGCTGTGATTCCAGGCTGACTGTGGCAAATGCCGACAAAGGCAGGAGCAGGAGTAATGTGGTCAGTAAGCGCATATGTCACCTCAATATCAGTTGATTTCAGCCTGAAGGCGGATTTCTACCGTTGTGTTTTCAGTCAGAGTGCCCAGCGTTACTGACACGTCAGAACCTGCAACCTCGACTTCATCGTCACCGGCAAGGTCAGTTTTTGCTGCACCGTCGATCGTTACGGAATCGGCTACCAGCGTCATAGACAGTGGAATGGAGTCAGCCACGACCAGGTTGTTAACGTCGCCGTTTACCGCAGTTGCAGTAATAAGATAAGTAACGATGGTGCCTGGGATGTCTGTTGTGCCACCGAATGGGTCAACGCGGCTCTCGATAGATTTATCCAGATCGACGTAAGCATCAGTGATCAGAGTGCCAACAACGAAAGTGCCTGAGTCGGTATCGGTAACTGCAGTACCAACAACAGCGCCTGCTGGAGTGTTGGTGCCCTGACCTGGCAGCAGAGTACCCGGAGCAGCGGTTGCAGCGCCTGGCGTTGCTGATGTAGCGGTTAGTTCAAGTTCAGCTTGCTGGCCAGTCGCCGCAGTTCCTGGGATGTTACCCACGATAAATACGGTGGCTGATTCGTCAGCGTCCAGTACCAGGTCAGCAGTGACTACCTGATCGCCAGTGTTGAACACGCCGTCGTTGTTGCTGTCGAGATAAACAGTCACGCTTTCAGCGTCAAAGTCATCACCAGCCAGGTTGGCTGCTGTCAGAGTGAAGGCTTCGGTACCGTTACCTGTGTTGGTGACGGTGAACTCCAGCACCTGATTCGCACCGCCCGGCTGAGTTTCTACCGGTACTGTGTTTTCAGCTGTGACGTTAACGTTAATCAGCTCAGCAACAGTGATGTCTGGTGCTGTTGCCGATGTGCTGCCTGGGTTGCCCGTTGCCGGGTCATCAAAGGTAGCGGTTGCGGTGTTGGTAATGATGGCACCTGCATCTGTACCTGCAGCCCAGGTTGCCGTAGAGGCAGCCAGGCCCGCAGTCAGCAGGGCAATTTTACTGATGGTCTTCATAGGGATCTCCTTAGTTGACCTTTACTTGATAAAAAATGCTGAATTCAGGACTGCCATCCTCGTCCGTACCCGGCATAGAGCCTCCGAGACGGATTCGGATATCTGTTATCAGCGGATCGAAACCTTCGGCATCCGGCGTTGGCTGGTAGTCAAACGTCGTGCCGTTGTTGTTTGAGAACTCGATGTCGTCTGTCGTCGACGTCAGGTTTTCAAAATTCAGGGTCAGGGTGCTGGCGGTCGCGCCTTCTGTCAGAGTGATGGGGCTGACACTGGCGTCAGTACCAACGAAGAAAGCCGTGTCAGCCGGTAAACTGTCAGTAATGGTGACTGTATCTGTGTCAGCGGTACCTTCACCTGTGTTAGTCACCGCCAGTTCATACTCAATCAGAGCGCCTGGAATGGCCTTCGGGTTGGCACTGCCATTGATGGGGTCGCTGGTTACCTGAAGCGATTTATTCATGGTCAGCTGCGCCGGTTGAAGCAGAGGGACGGTCACCGTCCGCACGTTAAATACGGTGCCTTCGTAGCCTTCATCTGCCCTGACCGTGAACAGCCAGTCGCCGCTTTCTGCATCGCTTGCTGTGGTGTAGGGGTACTCGACAGTCACGGTCGAAGGTGTGGTATTCACTGAAGACATGACTGCCAGACTGACCGGGACTTCGCCACTGGCAGTGTTGATCGTCAGGCGCGTGTTGGTGACGTCATAGGCACCAAATGGGTCGGTGACATCGGCGCGAACAAAGTATGCAGTTCCCGGGTTGATGGAGCTGACGGGGTTGCCATCCGGGTAAGCGTCATCGTAAAGCTCAACGAGATCGACACTGATCACTGTGTTAGAAGTCAGTGCTACCAATGAAATAACGCCGTTGTCCGAGCTATATACTCGGATGTCGCGATATTGAGGGAAGGCTGCAGAGCCGCCGACACGGCTTTGAGTGACCGCCAGACGCAGGGCATCACCAGCCAGCAGTGGTTGACTGCTCGACACCGCCATATCGAACTGGAAGGTTCGCACTGAGTCACTTGAAATCGTATTCGCTGCGGTAAGCAGACTCACCTGTTGCGTATCTGACGCAATGGTTGTCGAGGCACCATTACTGACACGAATCAGAGAGACGGTAACGTTGTGCTGGTATTCGTTGTTATTGCCCTGTCCTGCCGTCAGGTTATTCTCGAGACGCAATGTCACCGGAATAGGGCTGGAGTAATCCAGTTCCACATCGGTCTGGAGTGCGGGAGTCAGCGTCCACTGCACCGTTTGCTGGTGATTCACCACCTGAAAGCCTCCCGAGGTGTCGGCGATCCGGGTGAGAGTACTGTCAGGTTGCAGATACAGTGGCTTGTTGCCGCTGTTACCAAATGCGTTATTAATAGTGACGGTCGGCGACGTCAGGGAATAGTTAACCGCAGGGTTTCCTACCGTAGCAACGTTGGTGATCGTTTGGCCGTCCTGCGCTCCCGCCGAGATGACAGCGTCAATTACGACGTTGACGGTCGCACCTGCTGGGATGGTCAGGTTACTGATTTCGACGATGCCTGCGCCATTGTCGCCAGCCGGTGCCGGCTGACTGTTATTGATTGAACCACTCGGGCGGCTGAACACACTGAATGAGGATATCAGCGGGGGCATCGGGTCTGTCAGGGTCACTGCGGTCGCGTTAAAGTTACTGCTGTTCGACAGGCTCATGGTATAGCGCAGCGTATCCCCGGGCAGGACTTGCCCACCATTGAGATCGAGCACGCTTTTGACGGATGAGGACAGATTCGCATCCTGCAGTTGAACTGTCAGGTCGTCTGTGTTGTTGGCCAGACGGTTATCGAAGTTAATCCCCTCAAGGGTGGCATCACCACTGATCTGAGCCTGAGTCGTTGCTGAGGTATCAAGCACCACTGTGAGAGGCGGTGCTTGATTACCGACAGGGATAATCTGACTGTAGGTACACTGTAATTCACTTCCGCTGACTGAACAGTTCCAGTCCGTACCCGAGTAACTATCGAGTATCAGGCCATCATTAAGCGGAATGCGGATTACGCTTCCCTGAGGTGCATCCAGCGGACCATTATTTGATGCTGTAAACGTATATGTCACGTCGGCGCCCCGGGATATGCGAGCTGGCGCACTGGTATCTAACACCAGGTCGGTGACAGGCTCGTTCGGCACACTGATGATTTCGGCCGTCAGGAACACGAGATCCTGACCGGAAGAGTAAGTCGTCGTGACCGAGGTATTGCCCGGGGTCAGGTACTGAGCGACCTGAAAGTCGTCGATGTCGACGCCCGGAGTATTGCCTTTGACGTTAGAAAACGAATTAAACTGATTATTCGTAGGATTGCCGCCATCAGTCAGGCTATTGCCTTCAAATACAAGAGCTTCATTCTGTCCATTGAAACTCTGCGAGTTGCCGTCGTCGCCTTCCCAGGTGATATGCGCATGTTTCGCACCGAGTGCCTGAGCATTCTGCGAAATAATGAAGTTATCTGGCGCCAGAGTAATGGATTGCCCACGGAAAGAGCGGAAACCATCGTAAAGATTGACCACACGCAGTGGCTCGCTGGCATTTTCATAAATAATGAGAAGTGCCCAACCGCCGTACGCAGTGGCAAAGTCGCAATACGGTGTCTGTGCACGGGTGAAATTTACACCGCTGACTGTGTATGTGCCCGAGCCGCTGACCAGACTGGTGACGTTGGCGCGCGAGCTGTAATAAATTGAATTAAAGCTTTGTCCTTGTTGTCCCGGAATGACGTAAGACTGCTCGTACGTATAGCCTGCTGTAACCTGAGCGCCATTAAACGTAGCGGTGTTGTCGGCATTGCCCGATCCCGACCAATAAAGGTAGGCAGCTTCGACGTTACTGCCCGCGGGGAGAGTAACGGAGTCGCTTGATGAGGCCAGTGGAGTCTGGCATCCATTCGTTCCCTGACGGAAGTGTCCGCCCAGCAGCTCGTAGTTCAGATTACCTGCGAGGCTGTCGCGCAGAAGGATTTCACCATTGCTCAGGCTCTGCGAGGCCACGGTAATAGATGGAGCGACGATCTGCGTCTCTGAAGAACCGGAACTGACAACTGCGACATTGGTGATCACCGCACCCTGTGGTGCACTGGCAGAGACGGTCGCATCAATCACCAGCTCTTCGCTGCCTTTTGCAGCTATCGACATACTATTAATGACTACAACGCCTGTGCCATTGCTACCGGCGGTGGCAGGCTGACTGTTGTTCACACTTCCTGCAGGCTGACGAATAACGTTAAAGCCGCTGATGTACTGCGGCATGTTATCGGTGAGTGTGACATTGTTAGCGTTGAAATCGCTGTTATTGATCAGGTCGATAGTAAAACGGAGAGTATCGCCGGGATAGAGCTGGCCACCATTCAGGTCGGTAACGCTCTTCACCGATGCCGAGAAGTCTGCATCCTGGATATCAATGCTGACAGCATCTGTGTTATCGAACAGATTATTATCGAAGTTGACGCCACTGACTGTTGCCTCTGTGGTAACGCTGTTTGCGGTGCTGCCTGCCGTTGATAGCAGCACGGAGAGTGGTGGCGTAGTCGTGTTGATCGTCAGTGGTGAGTTATAGGTACAGGTAACGGCCGATGTATTGGCTGAACAGCTCCAGTTAGTACCTTCTGCACTGACAAAGCTCGTCTCAGAACCGAGTGGAATGGTGACCACGCTGCCTGCGGGTTCATTGCTTGGCCCCTGATTGGTAACAGATAAACTGTAAGTAATGTCCGAGCCGCGTGATACCAGCGTATCGAAACTCTGAATATCAACCGCAAGATCGCTGACGGCCTCGTTCGGAATGCTGATAATTTCAGCACTCAGAAAGACGCGATCCTGACCGGAAGAGTAGGTTGTTGTGACCGAGGTCTGACCCGCCTGCAGGAAATTTCCTATCTGGTATACATCAAGGTCTACACCAGAAGTATTCGAGCTTGTCGCATTCGAATAGGAATTAAACTGGTTACCCGAAGGGTTGCCGGTTCCTGTAAGGTTACTGCCGTTGAAGACCAGAGCCTCTGACACACCATTGAGCGTTTGAGAGTTTCCTGCGTCGCCTTCCCAAGTGATGTGCCCATGACGGCCTTGTTTCAGCGCTGGATTGTCCGAGACAATAAAGTTGCTTGGGGTGAGAGTGATTGAGCTACCCCAGTAGTCACGGAAGCCATCAAACAGATTGACTACTCGAAGTGGTTCATTGGTATTTTCGTACACGACCAGCAGCGCCCAGCCACCGTAGACGTTAGCGACATCACAGAACACCTGGCTTGTGTCAAAGGTCAGGCCACTGACACTGTAAATACCAGAACCATTGATGCGGTTGCTGACATCTGCGCGGGCACTGAAGTAATTACGGTTCTCAACAACGAGGTCATAAGACACGCCCGCATTTACAGTGGCACCATTAAGTGAAACGGTTTTATCTGCCTGACCAGACCCGGACCAGTACAGGTAGGCCGCACGAATGGTGCTGCCGGTGGGGATTTGAAGAGTGGCGCTGGATGATTGCAGTGCCTGACACTGGTTTAACGAGTTACCATCCCTCAGCGAGGCACCGGTCAGAGCGAAAGCAATATTGCCTGCGTAACTCTTATACAGCTCAATTTCTTTCGCTTGGGCGGCAGCACTGAAAAAAAATAATTGAATCACAAGAACGCAGAAAACCAGAGCGGATATCCATCGGCTCTGGTTATGGCTGGCACAAAGCATGCGGTCGCTGAAAGCGACGGGCAGAGCCAGATTCAAATGATTACTTCCCCAAGTAATAAAGTACGTTGCTTAAGCAGGCCGACCACGTTGTGACGTTCCGTCGTGATTTGCAACTGTTTGTAATGGTGAATGTTATGGTGAGTAACCGGCTAGGTCAATTGCGTCACAGCGAGTGAGAGAGTTGAGAAATGGACGCAAAAACAATTGGTTGGCGAGTTTGTCTATCGCTTGGTAGTTATATTGATGTAATTCAGACAGGCCACTTGCGATTGTTTCGTTTGTGAGCGCAATAAGAAGTGATGATGCTTATTTATTGCAGAAAGTCCGCAATTGGCCACAAAGGACTGTTATTTGTCATCAAGTGTAAGTTTTGAGTAATGACGTCTCTAGGAGAAGCAGAGAAGTAAATATCTTGAGTAAAAATCAGAAAGCCCGGCGCAGTCCGGGCTTTCTGATGTAGCCTTTCAGGTTTACTTAAAAGGCGTACTTTGTCGTAAAGTAGAGACGATTCATGCTGGCTTCATCACCACCTTCACGTTCTACCGTTGCCGTACTGAACTCAGCGCCGTAGGTCAGTTTCTTAACCGGAGAGCGCATTACATTGACTCGTACACTGGATGCATCAGTGACAGGTGCACTGGTAAAAGTCGCGTCGTCGTCATAGTCAGCGGAGAGCATTCCGTAAACTACACTTGAGCGCCACTCACTGTTCCAGTGATGACGGTACGCGATAAATGCAGCGGTTGTTTCACTGGTTTCAAGATCTTCACCGACAAGAGATGCGTCAGCGATGGCACCCAAGCCAACGTAGCGACCAACGCCACTGCCCGCTGTAGCACTGAACTTCAGATCATCCTTGCCGATCATGACTTTACCGGACAAGTTGATACCATAGCCCATGGTGGTGGTGTCATCATCTTCGGCAGGCCCATCGTACGTTAGCTGCCGAACGAGCGCGGCTGCAACGAGGTCCGCGTTACCTGCTTTGATTTTATAGCTGGCCGTGATGTCCGGAATCATACCGTTATCACCGCTATCACCTGCACCGGTTGTCTGAGGGTTTTCCAGAGCAACTGCGAGGTCACCCATGGTATATCGGACCTGGGGTTGGCGGATAAACACGGTCGATTCACTCGGGCCAATAAAGTCTGCAACTTCAGGGAGAGCACCGACATTCATGAAGTTTGACCAGGTCTGACCGACAAGCAAGCCATCATATTTAACGAACGCGTGGCGTAGACGTGGAACGTAGGAGTTTGAAACGACCTCGTTACCGCCGCCAGTGGTTGAAAAGTCCAGTTCGATGAAGCTAGTGATGGACTTTCCGTTCTCTGTTTCTGTCACGGTTTTGAAATTGAAACGTGAGTTACGGGCTGTCATATCAAGTTCTGTCGTGTCGGGCTCCTGGCCCGGTACGATCTGTGACGGCGCATAATAGTCGCGGCCGTAACCATCGACCACGTCGCCATCTGAATAGCTGCTCAGCATGGCATCCATTTTAATGAAACCGCCGAAGCTGAACTCGGTGTTAGCAGCATTCACAGCCATTGGCAGTGCTGCGGCCATCAGAATTAAAGGTGTTTTGCGCATGCTTACTCTCCTGATTATTGTGTGAGCAACTTCACTATGGTGCACAAAATCTGTGCAGCGGAATTAGCCAATAGTCGAAGCCACTTAAGTCGAAGGCATATATACGGTCACCAGCAAGTCTGGACGGTCTGCGAAAAACTGCCTTGAGGAGAGGGTGCTTTTGTTGTCTCTTGTGACTTAACTGACTAGTCTTTGAGTAAGGAGGAAAAGGGTCTGCTGAGTCTCGGAATGAGGCAGGTAATTAATTATCCGGACAAACTACCGCTAGACCATCGTCTAATTCAGGTGTAGCGCAGGATTGCAGACACTGAACCCAATCGGAAGCCGTGACAGGGCCGTGTTTTCACAGGAGAAATAATAATGAGTGATCAGCCAAAGGCGAGTGAAAAAATTTACAGCGTGAAACCAGAATACGCCGACAGCGCCTGGATCAACAATGAAAAGTACCTGGAAATGTACCAGCAGTCAGTGGTGAACCCTGAAGGTTTCTGGCGTGATCAGGCAAATGATCGCATCGACTGGATTAAGCCCTTCAGTAAAGTCCGCAATGTGTCATTCGACGATCACAATGTGGACATCCGCTGGTTCGAAGACGGTACCTTAAACGCGGCTGCAAACTGTCTGGACCGTCACCTGGAAACTCGTGGTGATCAGACTGCTATCATCTGGGAAGGCGATAACCCGGAAGAAGACCGTACGATTACCTACCGCGAGCTGCATGACGAGGTCTCTCGTTTCGGTAATGCGCTGCGTAGCCAGGGGGTGAGAAAAGGCGACGTCGTCTGTATCTACATGCCAATGATCCCTGAAGCTGCGGTGGCTATGCTTGCCTGTGCCCGCATTGGGGCGATTCACTCAGTCGTGTTCGGTGGTTTTTCGCCGGATGCTCTGGCAGGGCGTATCGAAGACAGTAACGCAAAAATTGTTATTACCGCTGATGAAGGTGTTCGCGCTGGGCGTGCCATTGCCCTGAAAGCCAACGTTGATGAGGCTTTAACCCATCCAAGCATTCGTACGCTGGAGAAAGTCATTGTTGTGAAGCGCACCGGTGGCGACATTGCCTGGCATGATGCGCGGGACGTCTGGTACGAAGATCTGGTGAAGATCGCGTCTCCGAACTGTCCGGCAGAAGAGATGGGGGCTGAAGATCCGCTGTTCATCCTTTACACATCGGGTTCGACCGGTAAGCCGAAGGGGGTACTGCATACCACTGGCGGTTATATGGTCTGGGCGTCGATTACTCATCAATATGTGTTCGATTATCACGACGGTGATGTTTACTGGTGTACTGCTGATGTTGGTTGGATTACCGGTCACACCTATCTGTTGTACGGCCCGCTTGCTAACGGTGGTATTACCGTAATGATGGAAAGTGTGCCGAATTATCCGACCAGTGCGCGTATGTCACAGATTGTCGATAAGCATAAGGTTAATATTCTGTATACCGCGCCGACAGCTATCCGCTCGCTGATGGCCGAGGGTACAGCGCCGGTCGAGGGCACGAGCCGATCTTCACTGCGTCTTCTTGGCTCAGTCGGAGAGCCGATCAACCCTGAAGCCTGGGAGTGGTACTACAAAACGATTGGTGACGAGCGTTGCCCAATTGTCGATACCTGGTGGCAGACCGAAACCGGCGGCATTATGATCACGCCGTTACCGGGTGCGACCGACACTAAGCCAGGGTCGGCAACCCGTCCGTTCTTCGGTGTGCAGCCTGCGCTGGTGGATAATTCCGGCATGATCCTGGAAGGCGCTACCGATGGTAATCTGGTGATGGTGGATAGCTGGCCGGGTCAGTCGCGCAGCGTTTATGGTGACCACGAGCGCTTTGTGCAGACGTATTTCTCGACTTTCCGCGGCATGTACTTTACCGGTGATGGCGCGCGTCGCGATGCCGATGGGTATTACTGGATTACTGGCCGTGTGGACGATGTTCTGAATGTCTCCGGACATCGCATGGGCACGGCTGAAATTGAGAGTGCCATGGTTGCTCACAGTAAGGTCGCGGAAGCTGCCGTTGTCGGGTATCCACACGACATTAAGGGGCAGGGAATCTACGTCTATGTGACTCTGAACGCGGGTGAAGAGGCATCAGATGAACTGGCGAAAGAGCTGCGCGACTGGGTGCGTTCTGAGATCGGGCCGGTTGCGACCCCTGATTTGATTCAGATTACACCGGGGTTGCCTAAGACTCGCTCGGGTAAAATCATGCGACGGATTCTTCGCAAGATTGCTGCGAATGAGCATGATGCTTTGGGAGACACGTCTACCCTTGCAGACCCTACGGTGGTTGATACTTTGATCGATCAGCGGTTAAATCGCTGAAGTCGGCCCGAAAGGAATACCGGACAAGCTGTCCGGTTTTCTGTTTCTGGCCCATAATAAAAATAAATCTCTGCCGGAGTTAGTTATGCAACTAGCGCAAAAAATCATTGTTGCAGATGACCACCCACTGTTTCGCACTGCTTTACAACAGGCCGTCAGCCAGATTGCCCCTGAGGCTGAGATTGTTCAGGCAGAATCCTTGCCCGAACTTCAGACCGTGGTAGAAAACCACACAGACACAGATCTCATTCTGCTCGACCTGAATATGCCTGGAGCGCACGGGTATTCTGGTCTCGTGTTCCTGCGGTCTCATTATCCTGAAATACCGGTCATGGTCGTTTCAGCCTGTGAAGAGCCGGCTATCATGTGCCAGGCAATAGATCATGAAGCGTCTGGATATATTGCTAAATCGTCCTCACTGGAGGAGATTTCGGCAGCCATCGGAGACGTACTGAAAGGGGATATCTATCTGCCTAAGAAAGCCAGGCAACATCAGCACGCTCCTGACACTGTCTCTATGGACCTGGCACAAAAGCTGGCAAGTCTGACCCCTCAACAATTCCGGGTGTTGACCATGATGTCCGAGGGCATGCTCAATAAGCAGATCGCTTATGACCTGGAGGTCAGTGAAGCCACGATCAAGGCGCATGTGACGGCGATATTTCGCAAGCTGGGTGTACGAACCCGTACGCAGGCGGTTATTGCTGTGCAGACTCTGGATATTGAACGAAATGACCTGGCATCAGACCCGGTCGGAGAGGCCGAATAAGGCCTCTACGTCTTTCTGCCGTGTTCGTGTTTAGCTATGCGGCGCATCAGGGCCCTCAATGAGGCCGGTCTTACTGGCTTGCTGAGAAATTGATACCCATCCTGTTTGGCTTTTTCAGCCACCTGTGGGCGTGGATCTGCGGTGATCAGGATGCCCGGAATGTCATTCGTGCCAAATTTCTCACGTAATCGTGTCATGACGTCGAGGCCGGTAACGTCACTGTCGAGTTGGAAGTCTGCCAGCATGATGTCCGGCACAAATGGGATGTTTTCAGCGTCATTTTCATTCTGGGCTGCGAAAATGTCGCAGCCCCAGCTTGATAGCAGGGCTTTCATGCCTTCGAGTACTTCCGGGTCATTATCAATACAGAAGGCCCTGAGATGTTCAAAACTGGCAGCCTGCGGTGTTGTACCGGAAGTGGGAGTCTCTTCGGCCTGAGGTGCTGTTAATGGCAGTGTAATTGCGAAACAGGTACCTTTTCCGGGGTTGGATTTTACTTGAATCGGATGATTCATTCGTTTGGCCATTCGCTCAACAATAGCGAGTCCGAGCCCCAGACCTTTCGTGTCTTGCCGCGCATTATTCAGGCGACGGAACTCGCGGAATATTTCCTCAATTTTATCCTCTGGTATACCGGGCCCTGTATCCCAAACCTCCAGCCTCAGGTCGTCACCACGGCGGCGGCAACCGACCAGTATGCCACCGTTCTCAGTGTAGCGAACTGCGTTGCTGATGAAGTTCTGGATAATTCTGCGTAGCCAGTGAGCATCACTGATTACCCATGCAGCGGTATGTCTGACCGTTAAACTAATGCCTCGCTCTTCCGCCAGTGCACCAAATTCATCACGAAGTGGTTTAAGAATTTTCTCGAGGGACACGGGCATTGGTTTCGGTTCCATGTTGCCTGAGTCGAGTTTGGATATTTCAACAAGATGAGACAGAACCTCTTCTGCGGACTGTAATGAGCCTTCAAGGTGTTCCAGAAGTTCATTTTGTTTCTCAGACAAAGACTGCTGAGCCAGGGTAGATGCAAATAGCTTTGCAGCGTTCAGCGGCTGCATCAGATCATGGCCGGTGGCGGCTAAAAAGCGGTTTTTACTCTGGTTGGCTTCAATCAGTTGAGCGGCCAGTTCATCCAGCTCTTCTGAACGCTTTTCAACACGGCGTTCAAGATTGATGTTAGCTTCTTTCAGAGCGCGCTCAGCTTGTCTGTGGACGGTAATATCGGTGAAACTTGTTACGAAGCCTCCGTCGGGCATCGGGTGCCCTTGCATCAAGACGACGACACCGTTTGGTAGCTGGCGCTCAAACTCGTGTGCTGAACCAGTTCTGAGGAATTGCATACGTCGCTGGACCTGCTCTTCCACTTCGCCCTCACCGCAGAATCCCCGCATCGCATTGTAGGCAATGACTTCTTCAATGGGTTTGCCGACGTGTATGAATCCATTGGGATATTCAAACAGCTCTGAATAGCGGTTATTCCAGGCGACCAGTTTAAGTTCACGGTCAATAACACTCACGCCCTGACGAATATTTTCCAGGGCTGCCTGCAGTTGCTCACGGCTCATAGCAAATGCATTGGATGCTTCGCTTGCAAGCAGTGTCAGGTCTTTGAGCTGGATCTGTTCGCCACCCAGCAGTGTGGAAAAGATCAGTCGTGCCGACGAAGAACCAACGACCGAACCGAGCAGTTCTTCGGCGTCGTGGAGAAGTTCATTTGAGGCCGCGGCATTGTCGTATTGAAGACCATGAGTGCCCTGATAAACATGGAAAAAATGATCCGATTTCTCCTGACCCAGAATACGTTCCAGAACCACTCTGACATCATCGACTTTACAGTCGAGGCTGCTTTTCGGTCGCCGTTCGGGGGCCGCGCGCATGCTGGTAAATTCGTTGGCCAGCATCCGTTCCCGGACAGGTGCGGTAGAAATCACTGAAAAAACGATGTAGAGCGTGATGTTGACTATCAGACTGACGATCACAGCGAAGCTGAAGTCGTCCATATCGAAGCCAAGTACGGCATAGGGCACGAGTACGTCGACGCTGGCAGCTCCTAATTGCTTGCTGACAACAGGCCAGAACAGTTGTTGGAACCAGATAAATATTCCGCCGAGAATACCTGCAATGGCCCCTTGACGGTTGGCGCCTTGCCATATCAACCCACCGAACAGAGCTGGCGCAAACTGCGCGATGGCTGCAAACGACAGCAGTCCGATCGCTGCCAGTGACTCCAGCCCTCCAGCTAAACGATAAAAAATATAGGCGCTGAGAAGAAGCAGCCCAATGACGACGCGTCGCACTGTCAGAACCAGTTTCTGTACGGACTCAGGTTGTTGCCCATCACGCTGTTGGCGGCGAAAGATCACGGGCAATACGACTTCGTTTGAGATCATGGTACTGACAGCAATGGTAGCGACAATAATCATCCCCGTTGCCGCGCTGGCGCCACCGATAAAGGCGAACATGGCCAGTGCATCTGCCCCCATAGTCAACGGCAGACTGACAACATAGGAGTCTGGCGAGAAGCCCAGATCTTTCATGAATAAGTGGCCTGAGAGTGCCAGTGGTGCAACGAATAGCAACATTAACGCCAGATAAAGAGGAAACATCCAGCGTGCTGACTGGATATGGCTGATGGATTCGTTTTCGATCACGCCTACCTGAAATTGTCTGGGTAAACACAGAATGGCGAGACCAGCGAGCAAGGTTTGAAGCATAAACGACACAGAGACAAAACTGCTGTTGAACAAGGGGTGGTCTGGGTCTGTCTCGCGCGCAATACGAACCACGTCACCCGGAGTCTCGTAGAGCGCATAAACAGCCCAGAGACCGACGGCCACCATGGCAATGAGTTTCACTACAGATTCAAATGCAACGGCCAGAATCATTCCGGGGTGTTGCTCACTTGCGTCTATATCCCGGGTACCGAACATGACGACAAAAATGGCCATCAGCAAGGTAATGTAAAATGCAGTGTCCTGAAAAATCAGCTCTGGAATGTGATGGTTGAACCCCAGCGGTTGAGTCAGTAGCTCGTAGGTGGTTGAGATTGCTTTTAGCTGCAGCGATATATAGGGAATGACTCCGACAACCGCAACCAGGGTAACCAGAATGGCGAGTGAGTGGTCTTTACCATAGCGGGTAGCAATAAAATCGGCGATAGAGGTCAGGCGTTTCTCTTTAGTGATACGGATAATACGTTCGAGCAGGGGCCAGAAAAGTAACAGAAACAGGATAGGGCCAACGTAGATGGCCATAAACAGCCAGCCGCTACTGGCGGCTTGTCCGACGGCGCCGTAGAAGGTCCATGACGTACAGTAGACTGCCAGTGAAAGGCTGTAAATGAGAGGCCGGTTATGGACAGGTTTTCCTGAGATCGCACGTTTGTCACCGTACCAGGCAACAGCGAACAGGATTGCGATATAGGCCAGAGAAAGAAGTAGTAGATGCCAGTCAGGAATCATACATTTTTCCGATTATTTTCTTTCAGACTAACACTATTCTCAGCATATTCATCTTCAATTATCGGGCCAGAAGTGGCGGATGCGACAGAAGGTGTCACTTCTACTATGGTCGGGGCAGAGGTGAACGTAGTTTGGCAGTAGACTGATAGTCCAGTATCTGCCCGGGAAAGGCCAATGCCCGCGTATCAATATTCGCAGACCAACTCGTATCAAAAAGAGTACCGCGCGAAGTTGCTGATACATCCCGAGTATCAGCGCCTGCGGATGCGTATTCGTCAATACCGGGCACGTGTAGCCGTTGTCTTACTCACTTGCTACCTGAGTTTTCTATTTGTCGTTGTGTCTTTTCCTCATGTTTTATTGCAGCCTGTCAGTGCTCAGAATCCCACGCCCTGGTTGATTCCCGTGGCGATCACCCTGATTCTGCTTCAGTTTCTCGTGACAGGGATTTACGTCAAACAAATGAATACGGTATTTGACGAAGAACTGGAGCGGATCCGGCAAGAGGTCGAGGTATCGGTTGATGGATGAAACTTTGAAGGGGGGAACACTGTATTTTGTAATGGCCGTCATCCCCCTGATGGTTCTCCTTATCTGGAGCGCCAGCCGGATTCGTACCGCAGCTGAATTCTATGCCGCTGGTCGCGAGTATGGCGGATTGAGGAATGGCCTTGCCATTACAGGCGATTACCTCTCGGCTGCCTCTCTGATTGGGATTACCGGTCTGATTCTGATGTCAGGCTACAGCGGACTTCTTTATGCTGTAGGATTTTTCTCTGGTTGGCCAATCATTCTGATATTGCTTGCCGACAAACTAAGGACGATAGGGCACTTCACTCTGGCCGACGTTCTCAAAAGCCGGTTCTCAGACTCTCGTGTTGTGTTGGTAGCCACACTCGGATATTTCCCTGTGGTTGTGATTTATCTGTCAGCCCAGTTAGTAGCCATGACCTGGCTACTTAACTATATTTTTGATGTCGGATACGAACGTATTCTTGCCGGTATCACGGTGGTCGCTTTAGTCACGGCTCTGACTGGGCGGATGATATTTTCATCACGGGCGCAGATGATTAAAGCCGGACTGGTCATAGTGGTCATGCTTGTTATGACACTGCTCGCTTATGATAAAGCCAGTTCCAGTCTTTCTGAATTATTCAGTGTCAGTTATTGGCAGGCAAGCGAGGTGGCGACCGGCGTAGTTGTCAGTGAGGACTCACCTTTCGCCTTGTTCAGTCTGGGTGTTGCCTTGATTCTCGGCCCGGTCGGTCTTCCGCATGTAATGAGTCGCTTTTTTTCCGTCGCAGATGAAAGACGTGCACGCATGTCAGTTTTCTATGCGACTGGGGCCATCGGCGCTTTCTACATCCTGATCATTCTGTTGGGATTTTTGACGATTCATCTGATGGGGCAACCAGATGCTCTACCAGCTGATGCCGGGAATAACCTCGTGTTGGTAGAGTTGGCGGAGCTTATCGGCGGAGAGTTTCTGGCAGCGGTACTTGTTGCCATTCTGGTTGTCGTGCTTTTCTCGGTTATGACATCATTAATTCTGACTGGCAGCTCGGCCTTTTCTCATGATTGGTATGCGCGTACGTTAAATATCCATAAACCAGGCTGGAGCGAGCGTCATCTGCATCGTCTGGCATCAAGTGTTACGGTAGTAAGTTCCGCTTGTCTGGCGCTGCTCTGGCAAACAGAAAATGTTGCCTATCTTGTCGGTCTGGCCTTTGCCTTTTCAGCCAGTGTGAACGTGCCTCTGTTATTGGGTGCCTTGTATTGTGATCGCCTGACTTCGACAGGCGCACTGGCCGGTGGGCTTGCAGGTTTAGCTGCAACCGTTGCTGCTGTGATCCTTGGGCCATTGGTCTGGGGGCACGTTTCAGTGAGTAATGAAGCTCCTTTCCCATGGCGTCATCCAGCGTTATTTTCTTTGAGTATTGCGATCGTTGTCATGTGGTTTGCGTCCCGGTGGAGTAGCCGCAACAACACGGAAGGAGAAATTGAAAGATGAGCCTTCAGATTAATCTCGATCAACCTCCTTTCAGTTTTCTGGCAGAAAAAGAACTGGCATGGCTTAAAAGTCGCCTGGATCTCGTGTTTTTTCCTGCTGGCGAGATTATTCTCGATAAGGGGCAGGTGTCGCCGGGAATCTACATCCTTTACAAGGGAGTCGTAGAGGAAACCGGGGACGATGGCCAGGTATTTACTCAGTACGGCACTGAGGACATGTTTGATGTACGAGCGGTACTAGAGAGTAGCTGTAAGCACAGGTTTACGGCAATTGAAGAAACGCTCTGCTATCTCCTGAAAGCGAAAGACTTTATTCAGCTACTGAACAGCTCAGACGATTTTTCTGTTTACTTCAGAACCGACCTCGGTACTCAGCAATCACTTGTTGAGCAGCGCGGGGGGGAAGTATCAGAGTTTATTCTGGCACAGGTAGACAGTGATACGATGCGCACGCCTGTTTACGTTACCGGGCAGACAACTCTGGTACGCACGGCAAGGATGATGCGCGATGAAAAGCATGATGCTCTGTTGGTTCGTGATGGTGATCGCCACGGTATTGTGACAGGCTCTGATCTTCTGCACGCTGTGCTCAACGACTCTCTTCCCAAAGACACCAGAGTCGCAGACGTCGCCTGTTTTGATCTGGTCACGGTTGAAGAGGGGGAGTATCTCTTTAATGCTCTGCTCAAAATGACCCAGTATCAGATTGAGCGCGTCGTGGTCACAAGAAACCAGGAAATCGTTGGCTTGCTTGAGCTGATGGACATGCTGAGCACGTTTTCAACGCACTCGCATATTGTTGCCATGCGAATAGAGCAGTCGCGCTCAATTGAGGATCTGGTGGTCGCTGCCGGACGCCTTGAAAGCCTGATTGCTAATTTGTCAGGTCAGGGGGTGAAAGTGATGGCAATTATGTCATTGATCACCACCCTCAATCGTCGCCTTATCCGTAAAGCATTCGAATTACTGGTGCCTGAAAAGCTTAACTCGCAGGTGTGTTTACTGGTGCTGGGGAGCGAGGGGCGTGGTGAGCAGATTCTGAAAACCGACCAGGACAATGCCATCATAATTCGCGACGATCATGTCAAAGATGCGCTTATGCCCTCGATGCAGAAACTTCACCAGGTCTTACTTGATTTTGGCTATCCGCGCTGCCCCGGTGGAGTTATGTTCATCAATGACGCCTGGATTCACACTGCGGGGGACTGGCGAACCCGAGTCGCTAAATGGCTGAATAACTCTTCGCCCGAGGCAATGATGAATATGGCTATTCTGATGGATGCTGAGCCCGTCGCTGGCAATAAAGAACTGTTTGAAGAAGTGCGTGCGGCATGGCATCACGAATCACTGCGATCCAGCATTGCGTCTTCATGGTTTGCGCGGCCTGCGCTGCAGTTTGAAACGCCGCTGACTCTGCTTGGTAATATCCGTGAAGATCACGGTGCGATTGATATAAAAAAAGGGGGGATATTCCCTTTAGTGCATGGTGTGCGCGCTCTGGCCTTTGAGCATGGACTTTATGAGACCAATACGTTTGATCGGATTGACCGGCTCGCGGAACAGAACGTGTTGAGTAAAGACGTCGCCCAAGGGCTGAAAGATTCTCTCGTGCTTTTTCTCAGAATCCGGCTTCGTCACCAGCTCGAAAAAGCGGAAAAGAATCCGGGACTAACGCAGCAGCTTAAGGTCTCTGACCTGCGCAGTGTTGACCGATCATTATTACGCCACGGCCTGCATAGGGTGAAAAAATTTAAACAGTGGCTGATCAGCCATTACCACCTGGAGAACCTGTGAGGTTACCTCTGTGGCTGCGGCGGCGACTGCCTGGATATCGTCCGCCACCAGATCGCTGGGAGCACATGGAACAGCCTTACCATGGTGATGAGGTTGTTGTTGTTGACTGCGAAACGAGTGAGTTCGACAGAAAAAGAGGACAATTGTTAAGCCTTGCAGCGGTTGTTGTGAGTGATCGCTCAATTGAGCTGTCGTCGGCGCTCGATCTGACCGTGCGCTCTGATGCCGTTACACACCCAGACGCTGTCAGGGTTCATTACCTGAGAAAAGAGGATCGCACGCACGGGGTTGCGACCGCGGATGCCGTGCAGCAATTTCTCGACTTTGTTGGCAATCGACCGATCTGCGGTTTTTATATCGAATATGACAGAGCAATACTGAATCGTTATATCCGCGAATTCTATGGGTTCGAATTACCTAACCGCTTTATTGAGGTATCAGAACTCTATGTCAGACAGAAACGGCGCTACATACCTGAGGTGAATCTTGATCTGACCTTCGAAGGTCTGGCTCGGGATCTGGACGTCCCTGTCATTGATCGCCATACCGCTCTTGGGGATGTCGTATCGACCGCGCTCATGTATATAAAACTCCAGCATCACCCCACATCCTGATGGCTCGAAAAGATAGCCTGATATATCCCGATTATGCTTTCGCAGTCCACTTCTGACTTTGCGGGATAGGCACTTCTTTACTACTTTTAATGTATGCCGGTGAAATAACCAACGGCCAGCTGGCCAGAACTCAGTTTACTGGACCAGATTTTATTGAAAGTCAGCACATTGACTGTATATCGGGAGAATGGCGTCGTATGAATGACAAACTGGGGGGCTTTTGCATACGGGCACTGGTTCTGTCTTTCTGTATTCTTATCGTATTCCGGGCGTCTGCCCAAGAGTATCGGATCAAGATCACAGACATGGCTGGTCAGCCAATGGAAAACGCTGTGGTATCTCTCCGTACCGATAGTCCACAACCTGCGACAAAGACAATTGCGTTAATGGATCAGGTGGACCGACAGTTTGCACCTCGGGTTCTGACAATCAACCAGAGTGACCTTGTATCTTTCCCTAACAGCGACAATATACGTCACCACGTGTATTCCTTTTCGGTACCCAAAGTTTTTGAAATTAAACTGTATGCCGATGTTCCTGAATCTCCGATAGAGTTTGCTAAGGCTGGAA
>Ga0255776_10001776_pt1 | contig 24458 bp, 16 predicted proteins | sample 071ome_19_FD_179974 | JGI IMG/M metagenome (GOLD analysis project Ga0255776, IMG submission 179974) | Coastal salt marsh microbial communities from the Groves Creek Marsh, Skidaway Island, Georgia - 071413AT metaG (version 2) | ecosystem: Environmental > Aquatic > Marine > Intertidal zone >... | reverse complement strand
AGCTTTAAACCGGGAACTATGTAGCCACCGCGGTGCCACCCGTCTGCATCCACCAGGTCAACGGTAACTGCGGTTCCGCAGTCTACGACCAGACAGGCACCACCCGCATTCCGGTGCGCTGCAAGCATTGCCAGCCAACGATCAACCCCCAGTCTGTCCAGTTTTTCATACCCAACTGAGAGTCCGAGGAACTCCCGACTGACCCGAGCGATCTCAGCCTGCAATTGCCAGCCTTTGGAGAGCGATCCGATCAGTTCATTCAGCGAGTCACCACCACGCACACAGGCGACCCGCACTCGCTCTACCGGGTACTGCCTGACGGTCGCATCCAAGAGTTCGTCGACTTCGGACACTATTCCCTCGAAAGCCGCGGTCCCAGTGCGATCAACCATTCGCCATTTAATTCGAGTATTGCCAATATCAAGATCGAGAATCATCCTAAGTATCCTCTAAATTCTGCCAGCTAGCTGAGAGGCCTTACAGACGGAGCTATTTCTCCGCCGCCGATTACCTGCTCTCCCTCCAGTGTTTGCAATATCAATGCGCCACTGTCACTGATCCCGCTGACTACTCCGACGATCGGCTGGCCGTGCCCGACCACTTTGACCTGCCGATTACGGAATGCGTCAAGTTCAAGCCACTGCTCTCGAAAACATCCAAATCCCTCGACACGCAGTTTTTCCAGATTGAGCTCCAGGCTGTTTAGCACTGCTATCACAAGCTGGTTACGATCGATTTGTGGATTGCCCTGCGAACAGAGGTCGATTGCCGCTTGATCGAAATCTGCCAGAGCACCCGAGGGTAATTGCACATTCAAGCCAATACCAATCACTACATGATCCCTCGCAGACTGACTTTTGTATAACTCCAGCAAAATCCCGGCAAGTTTGGCCTCTCCCAACCAGACGTCATTCGGCCACTTGACCCGCAGCAAATCAGTTCCATGCAATTTCATTGATCGAAGACCTTCGACCAGCGACAGGGCTACCACAAGACTGATGCCCTGGAGCATTCGTCCTGCTTCATCAACAGGCCATGCCAGAGACATGATCAGGTTCTGGGCAATTGGACTGACCCAGCTTCTTCCGCGACGCCCGCGTCCACTGTGCTGCCATTCGGCGAGAAACAGTGCGCGTCCCGAGTTACCGACCCGCAACCATTCCATGGCTCGGGTGTTGGTTGAATCGACTACCGGCGCCAGCTCAATATGCACCAGAGAGCTCCGAAGTACTGGCGTCAATCCGGCAAGAATTTCTTCATCTGCCAACAGCGAGAGCCGTGATGAAAGGCTCACCGAGCCTTCGGCATCCGCTGTCAATTCAAGGCCATAGCTCTGCAGTTCTCTCAGAAGATCGCTCAGTGAGCCGATATCCGTTCCCAATTCCCAGACGAGTTCGGAAAGGGAATGCCAGCAACCGTCGCTGAGTCTTTCGAGCAGTTTCTTCAGATCCATGGTGTTATACGCGCGGGTCTGGCAAATACCGAATCAATTGATTTAATCGTATTGCCGGCAACAGAGGTAAGACCTGGAATTACTGTCAAGTATCGAAAAAAGGGAGCGTGGATCAGATGATCCACGACTCCCTTTTCTGTTTTCTGTGTGTCAGCCTGGGTGCTGCGGTCCGGTCGATGAATCAGCAACCGGCACCGAGCTGTCGAGGCCTCACTCACCGCTGGAGGGAACTGCATCCTCCCCGTCACCATCGCTCTCACCCTTGCGGATCTTGGAGATCTCCGAAAGCGCTTCGAGCATAACCACAATACTTGCCGCCATCACAGCCAGGCTGAGTATCACGAGCAGCCAGTTAGCCTGCTGGAAGTAAGTTATTAACGACAAACCGCTGGCCCAGAACGCCACGATGATTACAAAAATCATCGGTAGCAGGGTCGGCAAGAAGTTGCGCTTGAGCTTCATAATATAGATGGAGACCACCAGCAACGTCATACTGGCAAGAATCTGGTTCCCGGCACCGAATATAGGCCAGATCCTGTTGCCTCCGTCACCCGGATACTCGACCGACGCGCCGAACGCCAACAACAGACAGGTACCGACCGCCACGAGGGTAGCGATGTAATTGTTTTTCAACGGATTGATCTTGTAGATATCACCCCATTCCTGAATGATATAGCGCTGCAACCGGAGCCCGGCATCCATCGTAGTACCCGCGAACAGCACCACCATCACAGTCAGCATAGTCTGAGAAAATGTCAGTGACATGCCCCAACCCTGAGCAATCAACTCGGCGCCGCCTTCTATAAACTTGGTAGCCGGTGCGCCCTGATTATACGCCGGGTAGATAGCGCCCCAATCCGCCCCACTGGCCGCGTACAGAGAACCGGTGACGGCAACGATTGTAATCAGGGCAAGCGAGCCCTCCCCCAAAGCACCAAGGTAGCCGACAAATCGGGCATCCTTTTCATTACTGATCTGCTTGGAACTGGTGCCCGAGGACACGATTCCGTGAAAACCGGATATCGCCCCACAGGCAATCGTCACGAACAGCATCGGGAATAGTGGAGGCGTACCATCGGCCAGATTTTGATTGATTGCTGGCGCCGTCACCTCGGGCATGGTGATGAGAACGCCCGTGTAGAGCACCAGCAACCCGATAACAAGTTGCGCTCCGTTTATGTAGTCACGCGGCTGCAGCAGGAGCCAGACTGGTAGCATGGAAGCAATGCCCGCGTAAATAAACAGGATGACAATCCAGGCACCATTGTCTCCCAGCACCGGAATTTCCTCCGGTAATGCCAGCGGCCAGACGCTGCCCACCCAAATAGTGAAGTAGAGGATTGCAACTCCGACCGCGGAGATAAGCAGAAGGTTAAACTTGCGTCGAATAAGAACGCCGATGGCAATTGCAACAGGTATAGCGGCCCAGGCGGGGAACACCGAGGTCGGAAATTCCACCATTTCACTCGCGATAATGCTTCCAAAAACTGCGTTTACCATGAGAAGCAGCAGGAAAATTACCACCATGAACAGAGAGCGCGCACGCTTGCCAATGACGCTTTCTGACAAAGCACCGATTGAACGTGCTCCGTGTCGGGTGCTTGCCCAGAGAGCCCCCATGTCATGGACTCCTGCGAAGAAAATGGAGCCCAGAGTCACCCACAGCAGTGCCGGCAACCAGCCCCAGTAAACAGCGATAGCCGGCCCCACGATCGGTGCAGCCCCGGCGACGGCGGTAAAATGCGCTCCCCACAATACATATTTATTCGTGGGAACGTAGTCCACGCCATCGTTGAACCGGTGCGCAGGTGTTTCGTAGTCAGGATCAAGCCTGTAGATCCGTTCGGCGATAAACTTGGAGTAGACAAACCAGCCAAAGCTGAATCCCGCAAGTCCGAATATGATGATAAAAAGCGAAGACATAAATCACTCTCTCTAGGTTTTTATTATGGATGACAGCTGCCGAATAATAGCAAGTTAATGGCGCCAGGCACAACGCAGTGGGGCACCCTTGAGAGGTGCCCCACTGCGGAAGTACTGGTTGTTAATTCTGACACTCGCTAGCTGCGAGGAAAGGCTGTCAAGCCGCCCGACGCAGACTCACTAGGGATTGGTCGGCTTGGCTGCATGATAGGTCCAGTAGCCGATAAACATCTCATCCCAACTTTGCAATCCGAAGGTCAGTTCCTTGCTCGGGTCCGGGTTAGCGGGGTTGTGCTCGGAATTGTCGAAGGTTCCGGAAACAATCACTCTGGTTCCGGCCGGCAGGTATTCCGGCTCAGACAACTGGTAGGTCGGCTGCCAGGCATAGCTGTAGTTAGGCACGCTTAGAATATCCTTTAGCGATCCATCCGGTTGAGTCACAGAAAACTTCATGTCCTTACCGCGAAAATGCATATGCGCCCGCAAGCCGGTCACCACCACGTCTTCCTGAAAGACATACTGCGCCTCCATCTCATAATTACGCTCATAGGGTGGAATACGGAATCTGTTCGAGACCGATCGGGTGAAATTTTCATACTTTGGTGGTTCATCGTACATGTATAGACCCAGAGTAGTCTCATCGGTGGCGGCCCGACCGTTCGTGGTGTAATGGAACTGCATGGAGAGTTTGTGTCCTGCGGGTATGAATACCCCTGTCTCCTGAGGAAACTCCATGGCTGAAATCTTGCCGGGGGCATACCCTTCAAGGAACCGCCGTGCGATGGACCGAGTATCCTGCTCACCACCCTCAAAATCTTCTGCCGGCGCAGTCACATAGGTCAGCAGGTGGTGCAGAACCGAACGATCTCCAGGAACGAACTGCACCGCCCGCACCCACTGGTCGTCATCAAACGGCAGCTCGACATCGACATTGATATAGTCCAGCACGCCGGTGGCAGGAATCTCGTGAACCGGTGCCTTGACGATATAGTCTGGCTCGCCAAGCTGCCAATCGTCATGATCCGGGAAACTTAGTTCCGCCAGCGGGTCAACGGTTGCAGAGCCGCGTGGCGAACCGGCATCAATCCAGTGCACCAACGTCTGCAATTCCTGCTGGGAGATATACCGAGCGTTCTCAAAGTGCCCGACATAGGGGTCAACCTGTTCCGGCGGCATGCGTTTGGTGAGCAGCACTTCACGGATCATCGGGGACCAGCCCATCAGCATCAGGTGACTGTTAATCGCAAAGGGACCGATTCCTCCCTCCCGATGGCACGTTGCACACTGTTCAGCGATTATCGGCGCCACCTCCGTAGCGTAATCGGGAACATTACTGGCGTGCATATCGCGGGCCTGGTAATTAATCGCACACCCGTTGACCGTCATGACATGAGTATCATCTACCGTGCCGGCTTTGGCGCTCTGTATATAACCGCCAAGGTGATCGTGAATGGGACCCCGATACAAAACTGTCAGTCGCTCCGGGTCCAACACAACAACCTCGCCAGCGTTGGCCAAGCTCAGAGTCTCGGACACCAGCTGGCCATCATCAACAAGTACCGGCATGCCTGCGTTCATCGCCGCGGCAGCCTGTCGGCCGCTGTCCTCCGAATCAATCATTGCGAATGCAATTCCCTGCTCCTGCCACTGCGCCTGCACCGACTGAAACTGCGCGATCATGGTATCCATGGAAGAACAGCTACCCGCATAGGCCATCACCACCAGGGCATCCCGGTGGCGATAACGACTCAACTGGTGGAAATCCCCGGTGCCGTCCAGCAGAGCAAAATCGCCTACCCGTTCTGGCGCTGCCTGAGCATTGACTGCCATTAGCGAGCCACCGAGCACAAACAACATCAACGCTCTAAATTTATTCATGCAATCTCTCCAGTAGTTACTTGCATTTGTATCGCCATTCGACACCGGACTTAAATGATATCGCAATTGTCCCTGAACGGGCAGAGCATTTAATAAAATCACACTCTCGGTAGCCAAACATTCGAAAGCCTGCAAGTCGCGACATTTTGCCAATAATCCAGTAAAGTGAGCGTCCCTGAATTGGGCCGACCGAAGGCGCTGGATCTGGAGCCCGGAAGGACCGCAGTCACATCGAACGGAGGAATACGATGTCATTGGTCAGAATGATTAAAACCGGTTGTGTGAGCCTGATGGCAAGCCTCACACTTGTCGGGAACGCGGGCGCCCAATTGGAAAACCCAGGCCTGGTTCCCAACCCTTATGCGACAGTGAATCCCGGAGACGAGGATTGGGTTAGCCTGCCCAACGGGCGCACATGGGGCGCGACCAGCACGGTGTACTCTGCTGGAGGTGGTTTTATCTGGGCAGCAGAACGCTGCGGAGCAAACGGTAATTGCCTCGATACTCCTGAAATCGACCCAATATTCCTCATAGACCCTGAAGGAAACGTCGTAAGAAGCTTCGGTGCTGGACTAATAGTTTGGCCCCATGGCATTCATGTCGATCCTGAAGGCAATGTCTGGATCGCTGATGCCCGCGGGGACGATCAGCGCCGCAAAGGGCACCAGGTCCACAAATTCAGCCCGGATGGTGAACTGTTGATGAGCCTCGGCCAGCCCGGTCTGGCAGGCAAGGGAGACTATATTTTCGACCAGCCCAACGACGTTGCCGTAGCACCCAATGGAGATATTTTCGTCGCTGACGGTCATTCGGCTAATGGTAATAATCGTATCGTCAAGTACAACAGCGAGGGTGAGTACCTGATGGAGTGGGGTGGAACCGGAGCGGAAGATGGCGAAATTCGGGTTCCGCACGCACTGGCGATGGACTCTCAGGGACGCCTGTTCGTAGCAGACCGAGGTAATAGCCGCCTGCAGATCTTTGACCAGGACGGCAACCATCTGGACACCTGGACTCAGTTCGGACGTCCCAGCGGCCTCTACATAGACAGTAACGACACGCTTTACTCCGCTGATTCGGAGTCCAATACCGGTCCGCGTCGAAATCCCGGGTGGTACCGCGGAATTCGCATCGGCAGTGCGATAGACGGCTTCGTCACCGCCTTCATTCCAGATCCCAATAGCGGCGCAGCCCGAGGAACAAGTGTTGCCGAAGGCGTCACCGCAGATGAGGAAGGTAATGTTTACGGCGCAGAAGTCGCTCAGCGAAAACTTCGAAAGTATAGCCTGCAGCGCTAAGCTATGAATTAAACCCAGGCTTCAAGCAAAGCCAGCAACCAGAACAGACCTCCCTTGGGGTTTTTGGTAGGCCATATTGGCTGTCTCACCCCAGGAAGTTGGTTACTCAGGAGCCTGGTTTTTCAGCAGGAACACCGCAGCAATCGCAAAGAAGCCGATCCCGGTTATGGTCGGCGGCAAGATACTCGCATTAACGCCCAGGTAGACCATGAAAATCCCAAGCAGTATCAGCGTCACGCCCGATAGTTTTTTCAACATGTCATCACCCTTATCCCGCTGTGTGGTTAACGTTCTTCCACCGAGGACTCGTTGCCCAGTATTGGACCAATCGCACCGAACCGCCTGAACAGTTCATACATACCCCATATCGCCGCAGCCGCAACTATCGCGAGCATTCCCCAGCGCATCAGTCCGGCAAAAAACTGGGCGTCCATGAGCGGCATTTGAATCTGATACTGACTTAGCAATGCTCCGCGTTCCATCATCCAGTGCCAGGCGCTATGAGCAATCAATGCTGATAGCAGGATGGTCCCAACGCGCTCAGCGACGACTCGCTTGAACAGCAGATTAAGAAAGGGAATAACCAGCAGCAAAACCATCAATTGTCCGAGTTCAACCCCTACATTAAAGGCCAGCAAGGATGAAAACAAATGGCCGCCCGCAAACTGCAGCGTGTCTCTGAACATGAAGGCAAATCCAAAGCCGTGGACCAGACCAAAGCCGAACGTTACTATCCAGCGATGCGACAATCTCGCGCCGACAATATTCTCAAACGCCATGTAGACAATAGACAGCGCAATGAGAGTCTCGATCAGGGGCGGAAACCACAATGTACCCGGCGACAATCCGAATGCCGAGCCGATCAAAGTGATGGAGTGCGCAACTGTAAATGAAGTGATCACCGGAATCAGTCCCCGGATGCTGCGCAGCGGAATAACGAGGCAGAACAGGAATAGCAGGTGATCAAGTCCCTCCAGGATATGGACGAACCCCATTGAAACAAAGCGGTAAACCGCCTGATGCCAGCGGGGGTCAAGCAGCACCTGTCCAGGATTACCGAGATAGTTGAACAGCCGCTCACTACCCCCCGGCGTCAAGAAACGCAGCACTGTAGTAGTCTGATCAGACAGAGTTCCAAGCTGCGGATCCACGGAAAAATCCGACTGGTCTGAATTGATCGAGTAGGTAACTTGCATGTCCAGCATGCCCTGACGCCAGAACAGGTTGACGTCGTCACTGAGGGGCGGACTCAGGATGTTGGCGAGTGCGTCTTCATAACTCCCGAATGATCGATTTGACGGCAGAGAGACCCTTACTCGCTCCAGAGATTTTTCCTCGAGCTCTACTCCATTTTCAAAAAAATTAATAGATTCAGTAACATATACTCTTGCGGCATCCTGCAGCTCAAAATCCGCCTCAGAAATGACCAGGTAACCAGGGCCGCGAGTGGGGAATACGATTTCTCCAAGTGCCTCCATCGGCACCCGGAGCAGCACGTTGAGCTGGTTACCCTCCGGTTTGACAAAGGCATAAACCGTCACCCTGGAGGGGATGTCGTGGGCTTGCACCATGGTAGGAACAAGCACAACAAAAAATGGGATTAACAGCCTGATGAGGAGTTTTTTCAGGTGCGCAGATACAACATACATGGTCAAAGGTCCTGTCTCCGGGTCGTAGCGATCATTTACGACCGCGTTTGCAGCCGCACACCATAATCCAGCCTGCCAGGGTCTGGCAAGAATCATGATCTGGCGAATTAAAACCTTTGCTGCGGACCGCGCCCCGTAAAATTGTCAAAAATTGTAATAAATCAGACTATTATCATCCGGCGAGTATACGGATAGCCAGTTAGTGAGTATACTCCGCCTTGCATGACAAATCACAAGGCCCCGATGTGGGTTTTCGGAGGGTAAGAAATGTTAAAAATCAAAATGTTAATCGGAGCCTCCCTGGTAGTCGCACTGGTCGCTCTGGGTATCGGGCAGTCACAGTTGCAGGAATCTGCAGTGGCCGCCAGCAACGATGTCCTGGCACCCCACTTCCAGGTAGATCCATTCTGGCCAAAACCACTGCCCAATCACTGGATTCAGGGCCGAACCATCGGCGTGGACGTGGATGATCGCGACCACATCTTTGTAGTTCACCGGGATCAGGAGTCCATGTTTGCGCTGCGCACCGAGATCGGTCTGTACGCAGGAGTATCGGAATGCTGCACACCCGCACCGCCAATTCTGGAATTCGACCTCGAAGGTAACCTGGTCAACGCCTGGGGCGGCGCGCAGGAAGGCGCTCCTTATGTATGGCCATCTTCTAACCACGGTATAGAAGTAGCAGCGAACGGAGACGTCTGGATCGGCGGTAACGGGGGTGGTGACTCCCACGTGTTGGTTTTCACCCGTGACGGCGAATACATTCGCACTGTTGGTGTTCCTGGCAACGACCGCGACAGCAACTCTACGACGCACTTTTCCCAGGTCGCTGAAATCGCCATCGACGAATCCGCTGGCGAAGCGTATCTGGCAGACGGCTACCGAAATCGCCGAGTAGCAGTGGTGGACGTTGCCACTGGTGCTTTCAAGCGCTACTGGGGTGCCTATGGAAATCGCCCGGATGACGATGCCGATGTCACTTATACACCCGGCGAGCCTGGCCCGCAGCAGTTCCGCGGCCCAGTTCACTGCGCAGAGCCTTCCAACGACGGCCTGATTTACGTGTGTGACAGAGGAGCCGACCGAATCCAGGTTTTCCGGCCAGACGGCACCTACATCAGGGAAGTGATTATTTCTCCGGCTACCCTTTCACAGGGCTCGACCTGGGATATCGCTTTCTCTCCTGACGACGATCAGGAATTCATCTACCTGGCAGACGGCCAGAACTTCAAGATCTACATTATCGAACGCGAGTCGATGGAAGTTCTGTACACGTTTGGCGACGGCGGACGACAGCCGGGTCTGTTCTACGCCCCGCACAGCATTGCTACCGATTCCGAAGGCAATATCTACACCACGGAAACTTACGAAGGAAAGCGAGTCCAGAAGTTCCTCTATCAAGGCCACAGACCAGTGTCTCAGCGTGATCGCGCTCCGACCTGGCCAGCTGAAGAACTGTAAGAGCTCAGCTTCCTAGCTGAAAGAATAAAAACCGCAGCGGGTTCGCCCGCTGCGGTTTTTTTATTTTCCCGGGAAACCTTTAAAAGCAGACAACTCTCGGCATATACTCATGCGCTGGCACACTATAGATTACCCGGATGGCCATGTGCTGCATCGGCCGACCCGGGCGATTGGAGGAAACAACAATGAAAAAGATCAAGTTGATTACCGGTCTTTCCCTTGCTCTGGCGGTCTTGGCCCTCGGAATGGGCCAGGAAAGATTGCAAAACAAGACGGCCACAGCTGCCAATAACGACGTTCTGGCTCCGCATTTCGAGGTCGATCCGTTGTGGCCGAAGCCCCTTCCAAACCACTGGATTCAGGGTAATACTATCGGTGTCGACGTGGATGATCGCGACCATATCTTTATCGTTCACCGCAACACCGAATCGCAGTTTATGCGCATTCAGGAAATCGGCCTTTACTCCGGCGTTTCCGAGTGCTGTACCCCTGCGCCACCGATTCTGGAATTCGACATCAACGGTAACCTGATCAACGCCTGGGGTGGCCCGGTAGAAGGCGCCCCGTATGTATGGCCAGAATCCAACCACGGTATCGAAGTAGCACCCAATGGTGACATCTGGATTGGCGGCAACGGTGGCCCTGACTCGCACGTGCTGGTCTTCAGTGGAAATGGCGACTATATCCGCACAATCGGTGTCCCGGGCCAGCCGGTAGACAGCAACAGTCCGAGTCACTACGGCCGCGTTGCCGAGATTGCTATCGACGAAGCTGCCGGCGAAGCTTACTTTGCTGATGGTTATGCGCATCGCAGGGTTGCGGTGGTCGATGTGGCTACCGGAGCATTCAAGCGCTACTGGGGAGCTTACGGAAACCGTCCTGACGACGAAGCCGACGTTACCTACACTCCAGGCGAGCCAGGTCCAGCTCAATTCCGTGGTCCAGTGCACTGCGCAGAGCCCTCTAACGACGGTCTGCTGTATGTGTGCGACCGCGGCGCCGACCGTATACAGGTGTTCCGAAAAGACGGTACCTATGTGCGCGAGGTCATCATTTCGCCCAATACGCTGGCCCAGGGTTCCACATGGGATATTGCTTTCTCACCGGATGCAGACCAGGAATTCATCTACCTGGCTGACGGCCAGAATTTCAAGATCTACATCATTGATCGAGAATCGATGGAAGTGCTTTACACCTTTGGCGACGGGGGCCGTCAGCCCGGCCTGTTCTTCGCACCACACAGTATTGCTACCGACTCCGAGGGCAATATTTACACAACGGAAACCTACGAAGGAAAGCGCGTTCAGAAGTTCCTATATCAGGGTATGAGACCAGTAACCGTGCGTGACCGCGCGCCAACCTGGCCAGCCGAAGCACTGTAAAATTATTGCTGCTGGTAAAAAAAGCCGCGTCGATGAATCGATGCGGCTTTTTTAATGGCCAATATCTCGAGCTGTGGCACCCGTTCTCGCCTCCTGCGCTTCGCCATGTGTAATTTTACCCACGCCATTCCCATGGTCGTGCGAGAGGCATATACTGCGATACACTGTACTTCAACAATAAACCAATCAGGACAGTGCCATGAAGCTTACCACCAAATTCTTCCTTGTCCCCGGAATTGCAGCGATATTGCTGCTGGGTCTGGGGCTTGGTCAGCAGCAACTCCAGCAAACCGCGGATGCCGCCAGCGGATCGCAGATGGTTCCCCACTTCGAAGTTGATCCTTTCTGGCCACAACCGCTACCCAACAAGTGGATCCTGGGGCGCACTATTGGGGTCGCAGTGGACGAGCGCGACCATATTTACATCGTGCACCGCGATCAAAATAGTATGTTCATGAACCAGGAAATTGGATTGACACTGGGCCGTGCCGAATGCTGCAGTGCGGCCCCACCGATACTGGAATTCGATATCGACGGAAATCTCATTAATGCCTGGGGCGGGCAGTCCCCTGATGGCGAATATGTGTGGCCGGAATCCAATCATGGTATCGAGATTGCGCCGAACGGGGACATCTGGATCGGCGGCAACGGCGGCGGAGACTCCCACGTGCTGGTGTTCTCCCGTGACGGCGATTACATTCGCACTGTCGGAACTCCGGGAGAGGATATCGACAGTAACAGCACGACCCATTACTCCCGGGTCGCTGAAATAGCAATCGATGCCAGCGCCGGGGAAGCCTATTTTGCCGACGGCTATGGTAACCGCAGGGTTGCTGTCGTTGATGTTGCGACCGGGGCATTCAAGCGCTACTGGGGAGCCTACGGAAACCGTCCCGACGATGACGCAGATAACACCTACATTCCCGGCGAACCGCTTCCACAGCAATTCCGTGGACCGGTACACTGCGCCGAACCGTCCAATGACGGGCTGGTTTACGTTTGTGACCGCGGTGCCGACAGAATTCAGGTATTCCGAACCGATGGAACTTTCGTTAAGGAGGGCCAGGTTAATCCAATGACCCTCGCCGGCACTACCTGGGATCTTACCTTCTCGCCCGATGAAGATCAGGAATTTCTTTACCTAGCTAACGGCGGTGATTTCAAAGTTCACATCCTTGATCGCGAGACCCTCGAGGTCCTTTATTCGTTTGGTGAAGGCGGCAGACAGCCAGGCTTGTTCTTCGCACCCCATAGCATAGTGACCGACTCCGAAGGCAATATCTACACAACGGAGACTTACGAGGGTAAGCGGGTGCAAAAGTTTGTCTATCAGGGTATGACTCAACTGGCGAACATTCGAGACGGCGTGCCCGCCTGGCCTGACAGTGCGTTCAATAACTGAGTCTCGAGCCTAATTGCGTATAAGGCCACCCTCAAGGTGGCCTTATTGTTGTAGAGTCGATAAGAAAAAGGTCACGACCTGAAACTTAATGCGATAAACCAATGGAACCACCTCAAGCTGTAGCAACGGAGTAAGATTATGAAACTTATCCTGTCTGTTTTTGCCCTATTCATGGCAATATTGACACCAGTTTTCGCGGCAGAAGAAGTCTCGGTAAATTTTGTCTACGAGGGCACTGTCCGACCCGATTTCAGCAATATGTCCCGAGGGCCGCTCAGGGTGGGCGAATTTACCGACAGCCGCGGCGGCAACCCCAACCTTATTACCGACGGGGCTGGTGGTTTTGTCGCGGACAAGCCTCTGGCTGACATCGTCAGGGACGCGCTGGTTCAAGGTCTAACGAAAGGTAATGCTGCGCTTGTTGAATCCGGCGAAAACATGACACTGGTTGGGAATATTGTTTCTTCCGAGGCAGAACTGTTAGACAGTAACGGCATTGAATCAATCCAACTTACCATCAGGACCCGCGTTCAATTGCAGGGCTCCGGCCGCACAATTTGGGAGACGGTATTGTTCGGTCGCGGAACAGCGCCTGCGGCAGGCGGAATCTTGGAAGCAATTTCAGGTGCGATGGACCGCACAATTCGGGGACTGGTCCAGGATGATTACTTCCTGATCGAAGTACGGTAATTCAGCCTTTCTTCCCAATAAGGAACTCAACGGGGAAAGCATCCCAGGCTTTCCCTAAGGTCCCCTGCCGGTAACTGGGGCAATTCGGGGAACAGATCCAGGCCGGACAGCCGCTCTACCTCGCCAAGGGACACAATACGATCACAGTGATGAACATGAAAAGGCAGATCCTGGGGAAAAAGAAATGACCCCACCTGCCCCTCTGCATCGACAATCACCTTGAAAAATCCTGTCGGCACCAGGTAAGGAGTGCTCTCGACTGCACCTGACTCTGCGGCCACGAGTTCCTCGGCATATATCGGTCCAGTTATCACATATAGCGAGTCGGTCCGATTGGCGAGATTTCTTACGGCCCATTCCAGCCCGTACCAGGATCCGCGGTTCAACTCGCTGTTTCGGGGTACCATATTGGTCAGATAATTGATCTCGGACCAGAAAGGCGTACCCGCGAAGCTAACCAGGGGTGCAAAAGAGCTCAGGCCAATCTGACGGCCCTCAGGCGACACTTCAAAATCCTCTGGATGCAAGGTATCGGAGACGAAGGGGTCGCGCAGCGGAACACGCGATAGATTGGTCGCCACGCCGATTGAGCCCGGGGTTACAATGTAGGCGACCCAGTCAGCTATTTTGTTTTCAGTATTGAAAGACAGTGTATAGAGCGCGCGAGCAATTATTTCATTGCCAGCGGACGCACCCGAGGGACATCCGCCGAGGCAATGGGCGAAGCGAACGGTCTCTGCCTGCAGAGCCCCGCTGCCGAGTATACAAACTGCGGCAGTTAGCAGATTGCAAAAGGACCTGGCATGTCTTGTGTCGAATTTCATCGTAGTGCTCTGCTTAACGCGGCCGCCTGTTCTGGTCAAACCGGAATTTCGTTGCAATCTTTACAATGCAAAGCTAACCCGCAAGAATTTGACCAGTGATTCAAACGGGCCTTAGGCTATATCAGCATCCCGAGGTTTTCAATTGCCAAAAATAACTGCCAATATCCCATATTTATGACGGGTCATCATTCCTCTCGCTTCTGAAGGGACACAAAACTACTATCTGAAAGTTAAAATTACCGATCTTTGCAAGATTCAGGAAGCATTGCTTTCTATCTGCTTTTATCATACGCGCGTTTTGAAAGCCGCAATGTTTATTGCCTACAACTGAGGTCAGCTTCCTATGCTCAACTTCCGTGTTTTTATCCAGTTTTTGGTTGCAGCTCTGCTTGCCGGCGGTGCAAGTTCCACCGCCATTGCCCAGCGAATTAGCGATTTTTCGCTTATCGACCATCAGGGCAAGTTTCATCAGGTCAGCCGCTATGCGGACCACGATGCGATGGTGCTATTCATTTACGATAGCAACAGCGAAGTGGTGCAGGATGCGCTGCGCGATCTCAACCGCGAAATCGAAAGATTTAGCGATCAGAATGTCGCCTTCTTTATGCTTGAATCCTCCGGGCTTGCCGACAAAGCAAGAATCTCCGCGGCGGCGGAAGCCGACGAACTTACGATTCCGGTGCTGATCGATGATACCCAGACAGTCTCCGAACTGCTGGGCGTCACCCGCGCGGCCCAGGTTATCGTCATTGATCCGGCCGCCCGAGCAGTGATTTACAATGGCTCACTGAATGACCGGTTCACGGAGGGAAGCGATCGGCGTCGCGCCCGCAATCATTACCTCAGGGAAATTCTGGAAACAGTGGTAGAGGGAGGTGAAGTAACCGTGGCAGGGCAACCCAGCAGCGGTGAAGCCGTTGCTTTCAATTCCCGTGATCAGCATTCGGCATCGGGGCTCGACTACGCGGCCGACATCGTGCCTATCGTTGAGCGCCGCTGTGTTTCCTGCCACCAGGACGGCGGTATTGCGCCGTTCGCCATGAACAGCCACCAGATGTTACAAGGGTGGTCGCCCATGATCAGAGAGACTTTGCTCACCAAGCGCATGCCTCCTGCACAAATTGATCCGGATTACGTGCATCTCTTCCAGGATCAAAGCTTGATCACGACTGAAGAAACCCAGGCGCTCCTGCACTGGATTGATGCCGGATCACAAAACAACAGCGGCTTCGATCCGCTGGCGGAAATGATTCAACAAGCGCCTGAATGGGAATTATCAGAACGCTGGGGTGAGCCGGATATGTTAGTGCAGATCCCACCCCAGGAAATTCCCGCTACCGGTGTGGTGGACTACCGCAATATCGTGTTACCACTCAACAACGAAGAAGAGCTCTGGGTCAAAGGTGTCGAGTTCAAGCCCGGCGACCGTCAGGTTCTTCACCATATCATCGCCTTTACGTTTGGCGGCAATGGCATAAATCAGTTTGAAATACTGAATCAGGGAATTGGTATGGGCGCCTACGCTCCCGGCAATGCACCAAATACATTTCCCGACAATACCGGATATCCCCTGCGCGCAGGGGGCGGCCTGTTGTTACAAATGCACTACACCACGTCCGGCAAGGAAACTGTCGACGCCTCGGAGATAGCCATATATCTGCATGATGAAAAGCCCGAGAAGACTGTATACGGTGGGTCCGCTTCCGATCTGAACATCGCCATTCCACCTCATGCCAGGCGTCATCAGATGACAGCTTCTAAAGTATTCGAGGAAGATATCTACTTGAGCATGCTTGGACCTCACATGCACTATCGAGGTTATGATGCGGACTTTACGTTGGTTTATCCGGACGGAACAAGAGAACAGGTTCTGAATGTGCCCAACTACCAGTTCAACTGGCAAACTACCTATGACTTCAAGGAACCCATGTTTGTCCCGGCAGGAACCGAAATCGTATTCAATGCGACATTCGACAACTCAGAGACAAACCCGTTCAATCCCGATCCGACGGTTGAGCTTAACTTTGGTGAGCAAACCTGGCAGGAGATGTTCTTCGGCTTTTATCAGTACTACGAAGCGGATAAGTAGAGGCTGATCTTGACCGACATGAAAAGCCCGGGCTCAGCCCGGGCTTTTCATTTTCAAGAAATTCCCAGGAATTGATCAATTGTCCGGGCTGGACGTCAGGGCAAGTCAAGAACCAATCGGAATCCGATGCTATCATTACGCACCCCCGGATCCACTCCTCCCCGAACAGCTGCGCGGATATTGGCGGCGCTATCCGCATAAGATCCTCCTCGCATGACCCACAGTGCATCGCCAGCAAGGTTATCGCGATCATCATCGGAGGTATAGGGATAAGGTTGAAGCGGGCTGCGAGTCAGCTCCCACACATTGCCGCTCATGTCCGAAAGATCATATTGGCACTCCGGGCAGGCATAGCTCCCAACGGGTTGTGTCGATGAAGATGCGAAATTGGCACGTCCCTGCGCTGGCTGATTGCCCCAGGGATAAATCAACCCATCCCGGCCTCGCGCTGCTTTCTCCCACTGGGCTTCAGTAGGCAAACTGATTTGCCATCCGGAATCGAGTAGCTCTGCAAGCATTTGAGGAGTCGAATCGCTTTGCATTAGACGATTCTGTAGCCAGCGCGCGTAAGCCAGAGCATCGGTCCAGGTCACATTGGCGACAGGATTAGTTGGCCCGGCAGCGAGAGTTTCCGAAGCAACCGCCCGCCCGGTGTCATTAACGAACTCCTGATACTGGGCGACGGTGACCTCGTATCGACCAATGTAAAATTCCGGCAGGTCGACGGTTCCCTGCCTTGCGAACTGTGACCAGCGCTCGTTCTCGTACGCCTGGCGATCAATGGCAGGATCGGATCCCATCAGAAATTCGCCCGTGGAAATGACCACGAACCCCAGTAGCGGCTCGTCAGGCAATTGCCAGAAAATATCGCTAAACCCGGTTAGATTTTCATAGGAGCTGACAATTGCAGAATTTTCCCGTTGCAACGCCTTGCGACCCTGCACACCCATCCAAAATGCCACGAACACTATCAGGACTGTCAGGATAATAAAGCCGACACTGCCGCTTCTGTATTCGTTAATCCTCGCTGGCGGGTCGATTGCTGACCCGGCTTGAGGATCACCCGGATTCGAAGTCATAAACTGGCTACTTGCGCTCTGCAGGCAAATGCCCAGCCATGCTCACAGGCTCTCCGATAAAGCTCCGATTGGGCCATATCCATCAGATTGAGGCCTCCCTGCCTGAGCATGAGCCGCAAATCGAGCTCGCGGGGGTTTTCGTGAGAAATGATTGAAGGATCCAGCAGGTTGACGCAGCCCGCCTGGAATTTGAGTTCGCAAGCTCGTGACAAATATCCCAGTGCAAGCTCACGATCCGGCACCACAATTTGTCCCTGAAGATAATGAATACCCAGTTCGTTACAGGCCCAGGCAGAATTATCACCGCAGTACGTAGACTCCAGCTGCAACAATCGATCACAACTATTACTCAGGCCGTCTGCGCAGGCCTGCTGCCAGAAAGGAATACTGTCACCAGTATGGCGACCATCGGTCTTGCCCAGCATAGACATGCTGCCAAAGATAAGAACCCAGACCGCCATGTGCGCCAGATTAGGTCGCCAGGCAGCCCATTTGTCGTTCCACACATTCACCAGATTCTCGGAGCCAATAGATCGAACATAGCGGTCTATCCAGATAACGCTCAAATTGAGCAGCGGAACGCAGAGCAGCTTGTCGTAAAACGTCGGGACACCCACTGCACCCAGTAATGAGTACAAAACGAATACCCCCAGACCGTAAAGCGCGCCAAATATAGTTTTCCCCAGTGGCGTCCGCGGCGAGGTCGAGGGATCGGTTACCAACAGGTGTAGTCCAAGAAAAACTGCAGCCGGAATCTCAGAGTCGATAAAATAGGGAACTCCGGACACCGCGGAGTAAATCGCACTGCCGCCGAATAGCACTATTGCAGCCGTGCCCGCCACGAGGGTAATTGAAAAGAAATACATCACTACCAGCCCAATAAGAAACAGGAAGGTATAGATATTGGGCGCCAGAGTCAGGGTCGATGCAATTTCCCGCCCCCAGGTCAGATCGGTAGTACCGGTTGCTATCAGCACCAGGGAAAACAGCCCCAGCGCAAACGCGGAGGGGTTAAAGATATGGACTCGCCTGCCTTCCCGCTGCCAACGAACAAATTCTTTACCCATAAATCCGGCCGCGATCATCAGGAACTGCATGTAAAACCAGTCGTCGCGAAACCACAGGAACAGGTTGATGCTGAAAATAATGGGAATTGGTCCGAAACCCAGCGTGTACTGCTCCCTTCTGTTCCAGGCCAGCAGCATGTCGAAACTGTAGGCAAACAATATCTGCCCTAACAGCAACCACAAATGCTCATATACCGGCTGCCAGAAATAGCCCCAGTAGAGATAAAGACTGCCCTGCACCATCGCCTGAATATAGTGCTGGGGCCGCAATACTATATCGAAGGCGCGGGCAGTGCCCTGGCTCCTGAAAAGCAGAAAACTGTAACCCGCCCAGGCAGCGATAAACAGGGACGCGCCCCAAAATGACCAGGCCAACGTAGGATTGAGCTGAACTCGTGGACTCAGTGACAGGGTAAAAATGGCCGCGGCCAGCAACAGCGGAATCAGCATGGGTTGCAGAGAACTGGTGGTCTTCTGGAGCGTCACTGCTCCAACGGGGGAGCTGATCTGAGGAGCTGCTGATGAATTCCTGCTGCGCCGTTTCTTGCCTGCGGCCATTATGAAAATTCCTGCTGATGTGAGTCTTGAGTGCGAGAAGCATAAACCACCTTATCGCCTAATTCAATTTGACGGCAAAGGCTTAAACCGTTGGCCAAAAAGGTTTTTTTGAATCACCACCGGGGCGACGCCAATCCTTCTCATGAGCGTAGCTTCTCAACTTGAAAGAACCAGTGATGTGACAAGATGAGCCAGAAAGTGGCGAAATTCACTCACCGCAGACCCGGGCGTAAATTCATTTTGAATAATAGTATCAATTGATTATGAAACTGGCACAATTTCTGAATGGACCCAGCGATATAATCAGATACCTGATTCACACTTATCTGCAATGACAATTAAGAACGCAACGAGAATTGGAGAACGGCATAATGACCGACCATGAACAGGAAACCAGTAACCATCGCGACAATGAACCTTCTGAGCCTGAATTCCAGGGATTCTCCAGCGATGGCAGAAAGACTGCGGAGGCCGAGGCAGAGACAGAAGCGAAGGCTCACACGCAACAACAAGAGCATAAGATTTCGGGAAAGCTGGGGAACCGAGATAATCGAGAAAATCAGAACATCTGGCCCCAACTTCGCAAGCTACTGGTTTTTCAGTTCAAGTTATACATCGATGCTGCACGGGACCTGTTGATGAGCCCGATGTCGATCGCGGTGTTTATTATCGACGTGGTGCAAGGCAACCAAGATAAAGACTCTCTTTTTGAATCGCTGTTGCAGATAGGGCGCAGGACGGAGAAAGCCATCAACCTGTTTAACCAGCACAATGTCTCTGACGAAAACATTGGGGGTATAGACTCAATTCTCCTGCACGTGGAAGACGCGGTACGGAGGGAGTACACCGAAGGCAGCGTATCAGCCAATGCACGAGACTCCATTGAGAAATCTCTCGACAGGCTGCGAACCAGTCTCAAGCAGTCTGGTAAGAAAGACTAATAACTCTCCACCGGAGCCAAATGCCATTCGCTCGCCACTTTTTACACGCTCCATAAAAAAACGGCGATGATATCTCATCGCCGTTTTCCAATTCCGATAAATACGAGGCGGCTGCGCCTCAACCTATCGTTAGTGACGTCTTAGAACGACCACAGTGCGCGGGCATACCAGCGACGGCCTCGGCCATCAAAAACCTGGGCGTCATACTGCAGGGCACCTTCCTCGTACCGAGGAATCTCTGCATTGAACGCATCCAGCAGACCGACTGTGAAGCGGGTGGTACCCCAGCTCGCGTTGTCCCAGTCATGGGAATAGTTGTACTGAAAATCCCAGCTGTCGTAGCTGTCGATCTTGCGAGTCAACAATCCACGGCGGAAGTCGCTGGAGGTCTGGTAGGAATTGTCATAAAAGAGGTTCTGATAGGAACCAATATGACGGTTGATCGCAGTCACACTGTGACGGTCTCTGGCCCAGGACAGGGTCAGACGTCCCTTGTTATCAGGAAGCGATCGCACCAGGTTGTTGTCGCCGGTAGTTCCCGCCGCATCAAATAGCCCCGTATCCAGAAGACCCTTCTCCAGCCCGGGCACGTCACTGATCTCGTACTGACGCACATGGGTGAAGTCGATACCTGCCCGGAAACGACCCCAGTCGTTATCCCAGTTATAACCCAGCTTGACATCAACACCATCTGCTTCAATCTGACCGGCGTTGATTGCGCTCAAGGTGAGCGTGATCAGACTCGCATTAGTAACACCAAAGGCCCGCTGAATCCCGTTTACGTAGTAGGCACGGGGGTCCACGACACAGTTCAGACGTTCCGGTGAGTCTGCGCCGTACTGCGCTGTGAGAGCATCGGGGTCACAGGCGTAGTAAGGATTCGGCCAGGCGCTCTGATTAGCAGGAATGGAGTTATTGTAAATGTAGTTACTCTTGTCCTGCGAGGCTGCCACGAAGGCTTCAATTTCCGGCTTGAGGGCCGAGATTGGCGGTTCGGGCAACACTCGGTCTCGCACATCGAAACGCCAGAAGTCTGCCTGCACACTCAAGCCCTCGAGGGCCCCGTCTGGTGTCCATATAAATCCGGTGCTGTAGGTGTCGGCGTATTCGTTGCCCACATCCGGAGCTGGTCCACCCAAAGTGTAGGTGAATTCGGTCTCGGAATTGTCATCCGTCGGTGTATCTCCCTCACCTCGATACGGATCCACCAAACCGGCTCGCACCTTCTGATTGGAAATCGGATCTCGGAAGACCACACTCGAAGACTCAAGACCCTGCTGGATAATCGCGATGTTGGGTGCCCTGAAGGATTGCGACCAGGATGCGCGCATTAACAGGGTGTCAACAGGACGCCAGCTCAACGCGACTTTAGGTGATACTTCGCTACCCACATTGCCACCGTAATCCTCATACCGCAAGGCCACCTGGCTTTCTACGTTTTCCCAGAAAGGTATGGAAAATTCCGTAAAGACCGCAGTCGTGTCCCGAGTAAAATCATACTCAAAGGAGCAAAGCGCACACTCAAAATTGTTCGAAACCTTGTGATAGACCGTCTCAAAGCCATTTGCCTCGGTGGGCCATTCCAGAATTCGCTGAGGCAACCCCGGAATGTTCAGGTCGTTCGAATGAGACAGCGTATTGCGCTCACGATACTGCGCGCCGAACGCGAATTGCGCCATACCACCGCGCATTTCAAACAGTTCGCCGGATACTACCGCATCAAATACTTCTAGCTTGTTGCGCTTGTCGGTTCGCAGCACTTCGAGATTCATCCAGTCCATCAGTTCCCGAGAGTTTGCCAAAGACGGATCCGTCAGCGAAGTCAGGTATGGATTGTAGAACATACATCCATCCTGTCCGTGATTCGTGCTCGTCAGTGCATAGGACAGACTTTCTCGGGTCGTGAACACGAACTCGGGGAAGAATGTCTGGATGAGACCGGGCGCATAGTAATCCCAGGCCGAAGGAACTGCTGCCAAAAACGGGTATGGAGAATTCTGGGCATCAACAAAGTTGAAGTCTGCGACGCCATTGGGGGTACAGTTAGGACCACCCAGTCCATTCGCCGCCATCTCGGCCCGCTCCCGGTTGAAGGTCCTGTAACTGGCTTCCAGGCTTGATTCGCTGAATGCGTAGCTGACATCGTAGTCCAGAACACGGCCACCGAGCTCGAAATCACCCCGCAGCCCCACCTGGAAACTGCCTGAAGCAGTCTCCGTGGTATTGAATTCACCACCGACGCGCGGTAGTCCGTCGCGCACAGATTGGTAGGACGCTACGTTTGGTCCGCCATTGTAACCGGCCACCGGTGCGTTGGGGATATAAGTCGGTGGAGTGAGACCGATCCGGTCAGCGAAGTAACCCAGCTCAAGTGGAGCACCCACCGCGTAGCCAATTCCGGGCGCAGCCGGCACCCTCCCATAGGCTCCGGGCTGCGCCAGGAATACCGTCGGGCCCCGCGATGCATTGTAACCGTCGTCAGCTCGTATGGTGGACAAATTCGAGTAATGCCCGAACGCATAGAGTTCGGTACCGTCGTCAAACGCATGGTTCAGCGAAGCGGCAAAACTATTACGCTCTGTTTCGTTGGCGATAAACTGGTACTCCGAAGTGTCTTCACGACAGACTCCACTGCGCTCTCCCCGCTGCTCGCGCAGGGTACCTATTATTAAAGGGGTTCCGTCTGCTGAAGTTACCGTGCTACAGCCAGGATCGGTGAATACCGGATCGGGCTCGCCGCCGTTAGCAACGTTGTACGCCATAATGTCAGTGTTCAACCAGCCCGGTGCCAGCTGCGCACCAAAGGCAGGAACCGCGATAAGGGTTCCAGCCGAACCCACCGTGTCCAGAAATTGCGAGTTTTCATCGATGAAGTTGCCGTAGGAGACATTCACGGGGTCGCGTTCGAAGCGTTCGGCAGACAATACGATGTTGGTGTTACCATCACCGGAAGACCAGCCCCATATCGCGCTCAAGGTAGCGTCGAATAGATCTCCAGCTGCCTCGATGCCCTGCAGGTCACCGTAGAGCTCAAAACCTTCAAATTCCGTCCGCATGATCACGTTGACCACACCGGCAACCGCATCGGCACCGTACAGTGCTGATCCGCCATCCGTCAGTACCTCAATACGCTCGGTCATCACCAGAGGAATGGAGTTCAGATCGACGAATTCGCCGCCAGTTCGGGTTGTGGCTCCCGCCGGCGCCATTCGCTTGCCGTTGATCAGTGTCAGCGTGGAGTTCTCGCCGAGGTTCCTCAGGTTGACGTTGGCAGTACCTTCTATCTGGCTATATTCACCTCCGTTCTCGCCAGACACCTGAGCGTTGGTTACTGAACCCGAGTTGATTTCCAGGTTCTTAATCACGTCCCAGATTACAGCCGCGCCCTGAGCTTCAATGCTCGCACGATCCACAACCTGAACCGGAGACGGCGCGTCGAGAGGCGTACCCCTGATAAAGGAACCTGTAACAATAACCTCTTCTATCTCTTCTTCGTCCTGCTGCGCCATCGCAGGCATCACGAATGTGGATCCAGCAAGCATAACCGCGAGCGTCACCGCTCTGCGTTTGCCAGGATAATTGTTGCGCATTTCAACCCCCTTGATATGGATTCTAATTCTGTTACTAACGAGCATTACTTTTCTTTATCGACTGCGTAGTGCGAATCGGAAGTGTGGCCATAAACACGTATCTCTTCAGGCCGCCGCCAGTGTGAGCTGGCGCTAACGAAAAAGCGATATAACACTCGTAAGAGCTGCAGTATAGGCGATATCAATCAAGTGCTGCAATGTGTTTACGCTGGGCAATTGCGACGCTTTTGTCGCCCGTCTACATTTGAGATGTCGCAATAATTTCCGCGTTCCGGCCCGAAAATAGCCCACTTACTGCCATAAACGTGAATTGATCACTATTGGCAACTGCCTGGTGACGTGTACAATCCTACTCTAACCTGTTTTACCCGGCGATCTGAATGGAATATCAACCTCCCGAAGTCGAACGTGAACTCATCAAGGTGCATGCCAACGACATCAGTATAGGCATGTACATGGCCTATCCTGATCGACCATGGTTGGACACACCTTTCCTCTTTCAGGGCTTTCTGCTCGATAGCGAATCCCTGCTGGAGAAAGTACGCGCAGAATGTGAATTCATCTACATCGACAAGGGGAAATCTCTGCGTGTGCGGCCGCCCAAAGTGGCTACGAGCATCCCGGCAGCAGTCAAGCCAGCCGAAAAATCCGTCATGTCGCCTATAGACAGACGGCGGATGAAAACTGCTGATCCCAAGCGATATGAGATCAAGGCACCCATTGAAAAGGCGTTCAGCACTGCGTACAAATCACGCGAGATCGCCAGAGACTCGATGAAAAAAGCCCTTGAGGAGGTGAAAACCGGCGAGGGTATCAACGTGACGCGGGTCAGGGGTTCAGTGAAGGCCTGCGTGACCAGTATCGTGGAAAATCCCAATGCCCTGCTCTGGCTTAGCAGATTGCGTAATCGACACGAATATACAGCGGAACACTGCATGAATGTCGGTATCCTGGCGATCGCCATGGGCCGTCACCTGGGGCTTGACGAAACGGCACTCGAAACCCTCGGACTCTGCGGCATGCTGCACGACATCGGCAAGATGCAGATCGACGAGGAAATTCTGAGCAAACCGGGTCGTCTCACCGAGGATGAATTTTCTGTAATCAAAGGTCATTGTGAGATAGGCAAGGAAATCCTTGAGAAGGATCCAAACGTGCCCAAGGAAGCCATTGA
>Ga0255776_10001772_pt1 | contig 24495 bp, 21 predicted proteins | sample 071ome_19_FD_179974 | JGI IMG/M metagenome (GOLD analysis project Ga0255776, IMG submission 179974) | Coastal salt marsh microbial communities from the Groves Creek Marsh, Skidaway Island, Georgia - 071413AT metaG (version 2) | ecosystem: Environmental > Aquatic > Marine > Intertidal zone >... | reverse complement strand
AAGGTCTTTGGCGGCAAGGTGACCCTGCACACGGGGCCGAACCATCCGTCCTATGTGATGGTGCCGGTAATCCCGGCGAAGAAGTAGGTGAAGCTCTGTCCCCGGTGCGTGCGCCGGGGACGGCCTTTTCCAATTTGTCTCGACAGTCCGGACAGGGTCGGTGGCTGGTGCTGTATGCCGGGGTTCAATAGGTTTGTGACAGGATTTCGAGACACAGGAAGGAAATACGCCAATGCTCTGGTTCTGTTACCGCGTCGATAAACCCGGCACCCTCGAACTGCGCATGCAGACACGCCCGGCGCATCTGGAGTACGCCGAGGAGATCGGCGACACGCTGTTCTTCGCCGGTCCCGCCATGGATGACGATGAGAACATGTGCGCCAGTGTGTGGGTGATTGAGGCCCGTGACCGGGAACATGCCGAGGAGATTCTTTCCGGCGATCCCTACGAAAAGGTCGGGTTGTTCGAGACCAAGATCATCCGCAAGTTCATCAAGACCGGCGGCGTTTGATAATTCCGCTGAACGGGGAGGAGAACGCAGATGTTCGTTGCAACCAAGGACAAGCCGCTCCAGACCACGACCACGGGTGCGCTGCCCCGCCCGAACTGGTTCACGGAGAACTTGCGCGGCGCGCCGCTTTCGACGGGCCTGGCCTGGACCGCCTACCGTGAGCAGTTCTTCGACTGCCTGGCCTGCCATGTCGCCGCACAGCACAAGGCGGGTGTGGACATCCTGACCGACGGTGACGCGCGTCTTGATGATGACGTCGCGGGACGAAGCTGGGTCAGCTATGCCTATGAGCGGGTCGAGGGCATCGGGGAGCCGAAGGTCGCGGTACAGCCCTATGCCGCCATGGCCGACAAGGGGCCGGGCGATTACATCTGGGAGGTCATTGAGACGCGGCTGACGCCGTCGGTCGAAGGCCCCATCGGCAAGACCGATTTGCAGCTCGACCGGGCCTGGAAGGCGATCGCGCCGATGACTGACAAGCCGGTCAAGATCGGCTCGATCTCGGCCCAGGTCATCAGCCACATGGTGAACAACGAGTATTACGACGACCGGCGCGACCTGCTGCTGGCGCTGTCCGATGCCTTCAACGCCGAGTACCACGTGCTGGCCGATGCCGGTGCGCCGCTGGTCCAGATCGAGGAACCGTCGATTCACCAGTCGATGCAGGTGCCGGGGCAGGAAGTCTCGGCCGAGCAATATGTCGAAGCGTTCAACCGCGAGGTGGCGGGGCTGCGTGACAAGACGGAGGTGTGGTGCCACACCTGCTGGGGCTCGCCGGGCGCGCAGAAGATGTTTCCGCCAAGTGCCTCCTATGAGAAAGCGCTGTCCTATCTCGACCAGCTGGATGTCGATGTCCTCACGGTGGAGGGCGCATCAAACCAGGGGCTCGATTTCGAGCACTTCGGCAAGCTGATTTCCAAGGACAAGAAGGTGGCCATTGGCGTCATCAGCCACCGCACGCTCCAGGTCGAACGGCCGGAGGAAGTCGCCGCGCTCATTCGCAAGGCGATGGAGTATATCGAGCCGGAGCGGCTGATCCTGTCGAGCGATTGCGGCTTTGGCCGTCAGGCGGCGAGCCGGATGCACGCCTTCTATAAGATGGTCTCGATGGTCCGCGGCGCAAACATGGTGCGCAAGGAACTGGGCCTCGAGGAGGTCTATATTCCGGCTGCCGATCCGGGTCTGTCCATGGTGCCTGTCGCCGGCTAGCGGCCCAACTACAAGGAGGCGGGGCGATGGCTTCGCAGTATTCGATTTGCGTCATGCCGGGGGACGGCATCGGCGTTGAGGTAACCGATTGCGCGCGCCGGGTGCTGGATGCGCTCGCCCAGCGTGGCGGCCCGTCATTCACCTATGACGTGCGCCCGGGCGGGCACGGCACCTATCTGGAATGCGGCCGGGCGCTGCCCGAGGAAAGCATGACGGCGGCCAGGGAGGCCGATGCCGTGCTGGTGGGCGCGATGGATGTCGCCCAGATCCCGCCGGACGGTGGTGAGCCGCTGGGCATTCTGCGCAACTGGCTGGAAGTGGCCGCGAGCGTGCGCCCGTCGCGGGCCATCGCCGGGATCGACAGCCCGTCAAAGGATATCGATTGCCTCATCGTGCGCGAGGTCACCGAGGGCATGTATTCGGGCATTGAGTACATGTCCGGTGACGATGCCGCCTGCGCCGTGCGGCTGATTACCCGCAAGGCGTGCGAGCGCGCCGCGCGCATGGCGTTCACCCAGGCCGTTGCCCGCAAGCGCGCGCGCGAAGGCACACCGGCGGAAAACAAGACCGCGCGGGTGACAGCGGTGCACAAGATCGGCGTGCTCAAGCTGACGGACGGACTGTTCCTCGAGGTGTGCAAGCAGATCGCGCAGGAATTTCCTGAGATCGAGTACGAGACAAAGAACATCGACGCCTGTGCGATGGACATGGTCCGACACCCGGCCTATTTCGACGTGATCGTGGCGACCAACGCCTTTGGCGACATCCTGTCGGATATCGGTGCAGGTCTGGCGGCAGGTCTCGGCCTCGCGTCCTCGGCCTGCATCGGTGAGCAGTGGGCCTATTTCGAGCCGGTGCACGGCACGGCTCCGGACATCGCAGGCAAGGGCATCGCCAATCCCTGCGCGACGGTCCTGACCGTGGCCATGATGCTCCAGTATCTCGGAGAGGCGGCCAGCGCGGACGCGGTGGAGGCCGCGGTCTATGGCGTTCTGGAGGCCGGGCAGGTGCGGACCGGCGATCTTGGCGGTACGGCAAACAGCACCGAGATGACCGACGCGATCATCGCGGCGCTTCCGGAAAAAGTCTGAGCCTCAGGCGGCGCGCCTAGGCCGCCCGTACCACGCGCCCCGCCACCTTCAGGCGCTGCACCGAATCCCCGGCCAGATGGCTCCATATGAAGGCATCGCGCGCCAGCTTGTCCGCTGCACGGTAGGCTGGCTCACTCGCCCCGTCATGGATGTCCATGTTCAGGTCGGTCACCTCCTGGGAGGTGTCCGTCGCCAGGTTCATGGCCAGCCCGGGATTGGTCGAGTGGACTTTCTGATCATGCTCCCACGCCACGCGCAGGATGTAGGAGCGCAGCGCCTCGGTCAGCATGGTCATCCGGCCGAGCTTGAGGCGGACAAGCTGCTGGTCGCCGATGGATGCGCCGCGAACCTCGTATGACTTGATCGCCTCGCGCGCCTGATCGCAGGCGGCATCGCAGATGCCCAGCGCGTTGGAGGCCAGTTCCAGATCGCCGAACATGTCGCCGGACTGGTCACCTTCACCCTTCTTCAGCGCGCCATTGGTCTCGCCGACCTGGTTGGCGACGGGGACGCGCGCGTCCTCGAAGATCATCTCGCCGTTCTGGTAGAAGCGCCAGCCGGACTTGTTATAGACCTTGCCGCGCCGGAAGCCGGGCGTGTCCTCGGGAATCATCAGCATCGTGGTGCCGTCGCTGAACGGCACCGAGAAGTCCGTGCGTACATACAGGAACAGCAGCTTGGCGATGTTGCCGTGGGCGATGAACTGCTTTTCGCCGTTCAGAATCCAGTGGTCGCCGTCCAGTTCTGCGCGCAGGCGCACGCCGGCCTTCATGTCGCCAGGCGGCGGCAGGCGGTTGTCGGAGCCGCTGTTGGCCTCCGTCTGGCCGAAGCCGAGCACGAAGGTGTCGTCCTCCATGAAGGGCTTCAGGAACCGCTCACGCTGGTCGTCGGTACAGACGGACGCGATCAGATGGCTCCACTTCCAGCACTGGCTGAAGGTCTTGGAAATCGCACTGTCGCCGCGCGCCAGCTCGGTCATCACCAGCGACTGGGTGACATAGTCGATCTCATGGCCGCCTTGCACCTTCGACACCACGGCGGTGCGGAAGCCCAGCCTGGAGCCTTTCTTGACGATGTCCCAGTCGATGGTCTCCGCCGGGTCCTCAATGGCGTCGCGCGCCAGCGAGATGGGGCGGATTTCCTCTTCGGCGAACTTGCGGGCTTTCATCCGCCACGCGTTCTGTTCCTCGGTGAACGAGAAGTCCATGTGCCGGTCCTCCTATCGAGCGTCGTAGCCGGCCAGCGCCTCGGCGAGGCGCAGCTTGGCGTCATCGACGCCGCCACCGGAATGGCGGAACACGCGGGTGTCGTGAATGTATTTCTGCATCGGCATGTCGCGCATGACGCCCATGGCGCCGAAGCACTCGGCTGCGTCGCGGGTCGCGCGGTGCAGCATGTCCGCCGCCGCCACCTGGGAGACGAGTGCGTGAGGCAGGTCGGTCAGGCTGCCGTCGCTGCGTCCGCCCGGATTGTCGGCGTCCCAGGCCGCCCGCCAGACCGCGCCGCGCACCAGCTCGACCCTGGCCGCGACACTGGCCAGCTTCTCGCCGATAGCCTGATGTTCGATGATCGGCCGGCTGCCCTGTACGCGCAGCGTGGCGTAGTCGATCGCCGCGTCGAGAGCCGCGCGCGCCACGCCGACATTGATGGCCTGGCCTTCGGGACGTCCGGTCAGGACCGAGCCCGCGCCATACAGCGCCGCGATGTCCCGGTTGCCGCCGGTCAGCAGGTTGCCCGCCGGAACCCGGCAACCGCGCAACTCCACATCGCCCATCGCGCCGTGATACCAGCCGCCGGCACGCGGTGTTTCGGTGACGGTCAGGCCGGGCGCATCGGACGGAACCAGAAGCGCGACCGGGCCGTTGTCCGTGTTTGCGGTGACCACGAACAGCTTTGCAAGCGGTGCGTTGGACACGCGGACCTTGGCGCCGTCGATCACCCACTCATCGCCGTCCGCCTTTGCGGTGGTCGCCGGTGCGGGCGTTTCCCGCGGACGGTGGTACTCGCCGCCGAGCGCGGACTGGTCGCCGCCCTCGCGCGCGGCGAGCGCCAGGTGGAAATCCTCGTCCTCGACGAAGGCGGGCAGGAACTGTGCGCGCTGCTCGTCATTCATCATCGACCCGAACAGGTCGCCCGCCAGCACCGCGGTTTCCGTGAGGATGGCCGCGACATCCGTGTCGCCCGCGGCCAGCTCCTCGGCCACGAGGCAGCGGGTCAGGGTGTCGGCACCCGCACCGCCGTCGTCTTCCGGCAGTGATAGTGAGCGCAGGCCCAGCGCGCTGGCGGCGGAGATCAGTTCAGCCGGCAGGGGAGGGTCGAATGGTTCCAGGCGCGCCGGGTCAATGGCGGCAGGGTGAATTTCGCTCGATACGAAATCGCGCAGCATGTCGCGGATCGCGAGCTGTTCTTCGCTGAGGTGCAGGTTGTACATGTCCGAACAGGTTGGTTAAGGCGTTTGGCCGACTTTAGGGGGCGGGGAAGGCCGCCGCAACGGCATGGCGCGCATGGCAGCCCGGCCTATCGATTCGCCCGCGCAACATCGTTAAAACAGGCGCTCGATATTCCCCTGGGGGTGGTCCGGCGAACCGGACGGACCCCCGCACCTGACCGGAGAGACCGCATGTCCACGGATCGCATCATCGCCGAGCGCGAGGGCCCGATCGGCAAGATCACCTTCAACAATCCTGAGAAGCACAACGCCATGTCGTTCGAGATGTGGCGCGATGGTGCTGCGGCCATTCGCGAGATGTGCGCCGATTCCGATGTACGCGCGATCATGCTGACCGGTGCGGGCGAGAAGGCTTTCGTCGCGGGTGCCGACATCTCCCGCTTCGGCGAGGAACGGGACTCGAAGGAAGCCATCGATGCCTATAACGCGATGGTCGCCGATTTCCAGCAGACGCTGACCCATGCGCCGATCCCGACCATCGCACGGATCGGCGGCTATGCCATCGGCGGCGGTCTGGCGATCGCGCTGTGCTGCGATATCCGCATCGCGTCGGACGATTCCCGCTTTGCCGTGCCGGCCGCCAAGCTGGGCCTCGGTTATGCCGCGAGCGGGATCGAGCGGCTGATGCAGATCGTCGGGCCGTCCTTCGCTATGGAGATTTTCTATACCGCGCGCCAGTTCGATGCCGCCGAGGCACTGGGCATGGGCCTTGTGAACCGCGTGGTGCCGCGCGCCGAGCTTGTCGAGTACTGCAACGATTATCTGGAGCGTATCGGCGGCAACGCACCTCTGACCATCCGCGCGGTGAAGACCGCGGTGCAGGAGAACCTGAAGGCTCCGGCCGACCGCAACACGGCGCTTTGCAACGAGCAGGTTTTGGCCTGCTTCGCCAGCAACGACTACAAGGAAGGCCGGTTGGCGTTCATGGAGAAACGCAAGCCGCAGTTCACCGGCACCTGAGTTCGGGCCCGGCGTCAGCCGGTCGCGATGTATTCGCGCAGCGCGGTCGCCTCGCGCTCGGTCTCTCGAATCCGGGCTTTGACCACATCGCCGATCGAGACGATCCCGACCAGTTCGCCGCCGTCCTGCACCGGCAGGTGCCGGATACGGCGCGATGTCATGGTTTCCATGAGATGCGCGATATTGTCGTCGCGTGCGCAGGTGACCACGTTGCGCTCCATGATGTTGGAGACCGGCTGATCGAGGACGATAGGTCCCGTAAGGGCGAGGTGTGCGATCACGTCGCGTTCGGACACGATCCCGTCCACCCGCCTCCCGTTCATGCTGATCACCAGTGCGCCGACCTTGCATTCATGCAGGCGCGCGCAAACGCGCGCGACCGTCCAGTCAGGCTGGGCGGTCTCCACGGTATTACCTTTCGACCTGAGTATGGAACTGACGTTCATCGGCTTGCCTTTCGCTGAGAAGGCGCCGAGGTCCGTATTTTCCGGCAACGTGCTGGCGCCGATACAAATCGGACCGCGACGTTAACTGCGTCAGACTGTCGCATATTGAGGCGGGATTGGCGAGCGTGAGCGATCGAACGCCCGCCCAGCCCGGCCAGACGGGTTATTTCGACGAGGCGTTGTCGATGCGCCGGATGGCCTCGTCGATCATTCCGCGTATTTCGCTCTCGGCGGGGATCAGGTCACGCAGGCGTACGAACCGCGCGCGCGCGACATCGCGCTCACCGAGCTGGCCGGCGGCGATCGCACCCCGCAGCAGGGTTTCCGGATGGTCGGGATCGAGTTCGAGCGCCCTGGTGTAGGCTTCGGCGGCGGCCTCGGACTCGCCCAGCACCTCGCGTGAGCGGGCCAGCCGCCGCCAGCCTTCCACATCGTCCGGATTTTCTTCCAGCCGCGCGGCCAGTCCGGCCACCATGCCCCGGATCATCTCGGCGCGCTCTTCATCGCTCATCTGCTGGGCCGCCGCGATGTCGTCCGCGCCGGGGCCGCGCGCCGCGGGTGCTGCCGGGGCGGGCCCGGCGGGTGCCGAGGCCGCCGGTGCGGCTCCGGTCGGGTTGTCACCCAGGTTGCGGGTGATCTCGGCCACCTGTTCCGGATCGGCCTCGATGAACTCGATGGCGGTCGAAACCATTGAATAGATGCCGCTTTCGGGTGGCAGGCCGTCACGCAGGCGCAGCAGACGTGCGCGTGCGGTCTCTGCATCGCCGAGCTGTCCGGCCGCGACGGCGCTGCGCAGCAGCGTCTCGGGATCCGCCGGTTCCAGTTCCAGCGCGCGGGTATAGGCTTCCGCTGCGCCCTCGTTCTCGCCCAGCACCTCGCGCGAACGCGCCAGCCGCCGCCATCCCTCGACGTCGTCGGGGTTTTCTTCCAGCCGCGCCGCGAGCCCGGCGACCATGCCCCGGATCATCTCGGTGCGCTCTTCCGGGCTCATTTGCTGGGCGGCAGCTATGTCGTCCGCGTTCGGGCCGCGCCCGACCGTCTCGACGGGACGCAGCCAGTCGGCGGGGTCTTCGCCCAGCGCGCGCGCGGTCTCGGCAATGCGCGCCTGCACCGTGGCGAGCCAGGGCGCGTTGGCCGGTGCGGACTTGGCCAGGTCCGACCATGCCCGCAGTGCGACGTCCCTTCGGCCTTCCTGGAAATCGCCCAGCGCCAGGAAATAACGCGCCCGCGGGTCGTCCGGGTTACCCGCAGCCGCTGCGGTGAAGGCCGCGCGGGCCTCGGGCGTGACCCGGCCGTCGGCGGCCCGGGTCAGGGCCTCCCCATAGGCCGATGCGATATCCGCGCGTCCGCCGCTGATATCCATTGCGCGCTGGAGTGCCTCGGAGGCGCCGGCCACATCGCCCGCCACCAGCCGGAAACGGCCGAGGTCGAACCAGACATCCGCGTCATCGGAGTTTTCGGCCGCGCGCTTTTCGGCGTCGGCAAGGCGTGCGCGGGCAGCCTCGGCCATGCTGCTCGCCGGCGCGGCCTGCTCGCGCTCGGCGAAGGGCAGGTTCGGCAGCCCGGGCGAGCCGACAAGTGAATAGAGTGGAATGGCGACGAGCGGGATTAACGCCAGAACCGCCACGGCCAGGACCGGGTGACGCCTTGCCGGGCCGGACGGGGCCGCCTCGGCCCGGGCGGCCGCGAGGAGGCGGCGCTCGATCTCGATCTTCGCGGCTTCGGCCTGGCTCTCGTCGATCAGGCCTCGGGCCCGGTCGCGTTCCAGTTCTTCAAGCTGGTCGAGATAGACCGCCGCATCATAGGCCGCACGGGCCTCGCCCATCTGTTTCGGGCGCAACAGCGGCCAGCCGACCCAGGCCAGCGCCGCGACAGTCAGCACGGCAAGGACGATCCACAAGGTCATTGATGCGTATCGCGATCAGGGTCGGGGTTGCTGTCCGGTCCGGTGTTCGCTCCGTCGTCCCCCAGGCTGTCTTCGCTGTTTTCCGGATGGTCCAGATGGCGAAGTCCGTCGGCCAGTTCCGCCCGGAAGGTGCTGCTGGGACCGGTGCCGGTCCGTGTCGTGGCAGCGACGCGCTCTACCAGGGCGTCCAGTTCGGCGCGGTCGTCTGGCGAGAGCGGGTCGGGGCCGAGGCTGGCATTCCGGCTGCGCTGGTAGGTGCGTAGGAACAGGATGGCCAGCGTGGCGATCACGATCGCCATGATTGGCGGTCCTGCCCAGAGCAGGTAGGTGTTGGGCTGCCAGGGCGGGCGCAGCAGGACGAAATCGCCGTAACGCGCGACGACGTAGTCCAGAACCTGCTCGTCCGTGTCTCCCGCGACGAGACGTTCGCGCACGAGCAGGCGCAGGTCGCGGGCGATCTCGGCATTGGAATCGTCGATGGACTGGTTCTGGCAGACCACGCAGCGCAGCTCGGCGGAAATCTCTCTCGCACGCGCCTCCAGTGCCGGGTCGTCCAGCACCTCGTCGGGCTGGACGGCATGAACGGCGGCCGGCGCGGCGACCGAAAGAATGAACAGAGCCGTCAGCAATCCGCGAAGAGTTTTCATCCGCCTCTTGTCCCGCGCAGCAGGGGCAGGATCTTGTCGTTGAGCGCATCCGGGGTCACCGGCCCGACATGCTTGTAGATGATCCTGCCGTCGGCATCGATGATGAAGGTTTCCGGCACACCCGTCACGCCCCACTCTACCGACGCGCGGCCGTTCAGGTCCGCGCCCACGGCGGTGTAGGGGTTGCCATGACGGCGCAGCCAGTTTTCAGCGTCCTCAGGCTTGTCCCGGTGGTTGAGGCCATAGACCGGGGTTCCTGTCTCAGCGATTTGCGTGATCTGGGGGTGTTCGGCCAGGCACGGCACGCACCAGGAGGCGAAGATGCTGAGCACGGTCACTCGGCCGCGCAAATCCGCGCTCGAGAAACCACCGGGAAGGTTCCGCGTGACAGCGGGCAGTTCAAAGGCGGGCACGGGTTGGCCGATCAGGGCCGAAGGCAGCCGGGATGGATCGTTGTTGCGCTCGCTGTCTGTCAGCAGCGAGGCCATCACACCGATCAGTGCGGCGAAGGCGGCCACCGGAAGGATGACGATCAGGCGGCGCATGAGGCTATTCGGCCGGGGCCGGGGCTGCGGCGGGAGACGCATTCGCCGCGCGGCGCGGCGCACCGACCCGGTGGCGCCGGTCGGTCAGGGACAGGCCTCCGCCGAGGACCATCACCATTGCGCCCAGCCAGATCCATGGCACCAGCGGATTCAGGTAAAAGCGTACGGTCCACTTGTTCGCTGTCTCGGGGGTGCGCCCGCGCTCACCGATCACCCCATAATAGTCGGCTAGCCAGGTCGTCTTGATGCCGGCCTCCGTAGTGGTCTGCCCGGCCACCGGAAAAAAGCGGCGTTCGGCGAACAGCTCGGCCACTTTGCGCTCGTCTTTGGTGATAATGAGCACACCACGTTCGAAATTGTAGTTCGGGCCCTGACCGCGCGAGACATCGCCCAGCGTCACGGTGTAGCCCGGCGCCTCGGCGCTTTCGCCGGGCGCGAGCGTGGTGATGAGTTCGGCGCGCCAGGCCGATGCGCCGGTGATTCCGACGATCAGGATGGCGAGCCCCAGATGCGCCAGCGTCATGCCGCTGGCCGCACGCGGCAGGCCTGAGAGACGGCGGGCGCTCTCCGCCAGCGGCGCGGAGAACAGCCGGATGCGCGACGTCCATTCGACAAGCGCACCGGCGGCGAGCCATGCGGCCAGTCCCATGGCCAGCGGCGCGAGCCACGGGCCGTCCGGTTTCAGCACGAAGGTCGCGACGATGACGACGGCGGCGGCGATGGCGGCGGGAATGAGCTTGCGCCCGGCGGCGGCCAGGTCGCCGCGTTTCCAGGCCAGCAGCGGCCCGACGGCGACCATCAGCACCAGCGGTACCATGATCGGGGCGAAGGTCGAATTGAAAAAGGGCGGGCCGACGGAGACCCGGTCCGCGCCACCCGAAAAGGCCTCGAGGATCAGCGGGTAGAGCGTGCCGAGCAGCACGGTCAGCGCCGCAACCGTCAGCAGCATGTTGTTGGCGACCAGCGCGCCTTCCCGGCTGACGGGCGCGAACAGGCCGCCGCCCTTCATGCCCGGCGCGCGCCACGCGAACAGGGTCAGAGCCCCTCCGATGGTGACGGCAAGGATCGCCAGGATGAACACGCCACGCTCGGGGTCGGTTGCAAAGGCGTGGACCGAGGTCAGCACGCCGGAGCGCACAAGGAAGGTGCCCAGCAGGCTCATGGAAAAGGTCAGGATCGCCAGCAGGATCGTCCAGCTTTTCAGCGCGTCGCGTTTCTCGACCACGATGGCGGAATGGAGCAGCGCCGTGCCGAACAGCCAGGGCATGAAGCTGGCGTTCTCGACCGGGTCCCAGAACCACCAGCCGCCCCAGCCCAGTTCGTAATAGGCCCACCAGCTTCCCAGCGCGATTCCGGCGGTCAGGAAACTCCAGGCCGCAAGCGTCCACGGGCGTACCCAGCGAGCCCAGGCGGCATCGACCTTGCCCTCGATCAGTGCGGCGACGGCAAAGGAAAACGCCATCGAGAAGCCGACATAGCCGAGATAGAGCAGGGGCGGATGGAAGGCGAGGCCGGGGTCCTGCAGCAGCGGATTCAGCCCGGCGCCGTTGGGTGGCGCAGGCGTGAGACGTGCGAACGGGTTCGACGTGAAGATGATGAAGGCCAGGAAGGCGAGGCCGATCATCGCCTGAACGGCAAGCACGCGGGCTTTCAGCGTCGGCGGGAGGTTGCGCCCGCACAGACCCACGGCGGCGCTGAACAGCGACAGCACCAGCACCCACAGCAGCATGGAGCCCTCATGGTTCCCCCAAACGCCACTGACCTTGTAGAGCATCGGCTTCAGCGAATGGCTGTTCTGGAACACCACCTCCAGCGAGAAGTCGGAGGTGACGAAGCCATGTGTCAGCGCCGCAAAGGCGGCGAGAAGCGCCACGGCCTGCCCGATGGCGGTCCGGTCAGCCAGACGCATCATGGCCGCGTCGCCGCGCGCCACGCCCCAGAGCGGGACCGTCGCCTGAACGCCCGCCAGCACGAGGGTCAGGATAAGAAGATACTGCCCGATCTCGGCGATCACTGGCCGGCACCCGCAGGCGCTTCGCCCGGCTTCCACTGGCCGCTTTCACGCAAGGCGTCGGCGACCTCCTTGGGCATGTAGTTCTCGTCGTGCTTGGCCAGAACCTCGGTTGCCCTGAAGTGACCATCGGGATCGAGACGGCCTTCGGCGACAACGCCCTGTCCCTCACGGAACAGATCCGGCAGCACGCCGGTGTAGCTGGCCGGGACGGCCTGGGTCAGATCCGTGACGCGGAAATAGGTCGTTGCGCCCTCGGTGCGCACGCTGCCTTCCTCGACCAGCCCGCCTAGCCGGAATGTCGTTTCGGGCGGGGTGGCGCGGGCGGCGAGATCGGTCGGCGTGAAAAAGAAGACAAGGCTGTCTTCGACGGCGGTCAGTACCAGCGCAGCGGCGATGCCCAGCAAGCCGAGCGAGGCGACGACTACGAGAAGGCGGCGATGCTTGCGCTTCATGATGCGTCTTCCGGCGTGTTGCGCCGGCGGCGTTGCGGAGCCTGGGCTTCGGCGGCGCGGAGTGCAGCCTCGCTTGCGCGCAGCCTGGCGATGCTTGCCACGGTCATGACCAGCAGCACCAGCGCGGCGAATCCGAGGGCGGGCCAGATATAGGCTGCGTATCCGCCCATGTTCAGGAATTCGTTCATGTCGTCCACGTTGCGAGAGCCGTTAGAGACGGGCGCGCGGCAAGACGCGTCAATGCCGGATATTTCTACCGCCTCTGCGCCGGTATTCCCAGCCGGTGACGGATCACGTTGGCGTTGGGGGCCGGTGCCGTCCGGTCAGGGGGTGCGCCGGACTACCGTGTGACGCTTTTCAGGTACTCAATCAGGTGCTCTCGGTCGTCTTCCTTCTTCAGACCGGGGAACGCCATGCGGTTCTTCGGAATAAAACCTTTCGGGTTTTCCAGATAGGCGGAGAGCGTATCTTCGCTCCACACGATACCGGAGTCCTTCATGGCCTTGGAGAACTTGTAGCCGATTTCACGCTGGCCGGCGGTGCTGCCGAATACGCCCCACAGGTTCGGGCCAACCTTGTTGGCGCCGCCCTGATTGACCGTGTGGCAGGCCGCACAGCGCTTGAATATCTTGGCGCCGTCTTCCAGATCATCTGCCTGGGCGAGGCCCGGGGCGGTCAGGGTGGCAAGGGACAGGATGGCGGGAACGAGCAGGTGTTTCACGGCAAGTGGTCTCCGGATCACGTCTTTCGGGAATTTCTTGTGGTCTAGATAGGTGCTCGGGCGGGGCGCCACAACGCTTGCCGGCTCACGATGCCGTAGAATGTTCCGCGGCTGAAAGTCGCAGCGCGCGGGTGCGCGCGGCGTTCAGATCGGCGCGCATGCGCACCAGCAGCATGGTGGCGAAGTACAGCGTGAATGCCAGTGACATGAGCAGCAGCGGTGTCAGCATCGACGGGTCGATGGCGGGCGCGTCCAGCCGCGTGATGCTGGCCGGCTGGTGCAGCGTGTTCCACCAGTCCACCGAGAACTTGATGATCGGTACGTTCACGAAGCCGACCAGCGCCAGCACGGCGGCAGCGCGGGCGCCGCGCTGCGGGTTGTCGAAAGCGTGGGTCAACGCGATGTGGCCCAGATAGAGGAAGAACAGCACCAGCACCGATGTCAGCCGGGCATCCCAGACCCACCATGTGCCCCAGGTAGGCTTGCCCCACAGGCTGCCGGTCACCAGGACGATGATGGTAAAGCCCGCGCCCAGCGGCGCGGCGGCCCGGGCAGCCACGTCGGCCAGCGGGTGCTTCCAGATCAGGGCCACCGCACTCATCACCGCGATGAAGGTATAGGCGGCCATCGCCATCCAGGCCGACGGCACATGCACATACATGATACGCACCGTCTCGCCCTGCTGGTAGTCGGCGGGCGAGGCGAACAGCATGAAATAGATCCCGGCCGCGAAGAGGATCGCGGTCAGGCCGGCCGTCCAGGGCAGGAGCGTCGCGGCGAGCCGGGAGAAGCGGGCGGGATTGGCAAAGCGGTGGAACACGGGTTGGCGGTTCTTTCTTGCGTAGGAAGGGAAGACTACTCGATCGCCTGGCGGAGTGCAGCCGCCGTGGCCCAGGGAGCGAGCGCGAGGGCCGCGAGCAGGAAGCCGCCCATGACCATCAGCTGGGGGCCGATGGGCCGTCCCGCAACAGCGCCGTCGATGGCGCCTGCGCCGAAGATCAGCACCGGGATGTAAAGCGGCAGGATCAGCAGCGCCAGCAGGACCCCGCCGCGGCGCGCGCCGAGGGTCAGCGCGGCGCCGATGCCGCCGACGAGACTGAGGACGGGCGTGCCCAGCAGCATCGAGGCGGCCAGCGCGCCGATGGCTTCGCCCGGCAGATTGTAGAGCAGGGCCAGCACGGGGGCCGCGACCAGCAGCAGAACGCCCGTGGTCAGCCAGTGCGCCGCGGCCTTGGCCAAGGCAAGGGTGCCGAGGGGAACCGGCGAGAGATAGAGCAGGTCGAGGCTGCCGTCTTCGTGGTCGCCCGCGAACATGCGCTCCAGCGACAGCATCGCGGCCAGGAGCGCGACGACCCAGATGATGCCGCCGCCGATGCGCGGCAGCATGCCCGGGTCGGTGCCGACGCCGAAGGGGAACAGCACGGCGGCCAGCACGAAAAACACCACCGCAATCACCGCGTCGGTGCCGCCGCGCCAGGCCAGCCGCAATTCACGGCGCAGGATGAGCATGAACCCGATCATGTGCCGCGCGCCGAGATGGAGAAGTGGTCTGCCTTGCCCTCGAGCAACTCGTCCAGCCGCCCGCCATGGGTCGAGACGATGGCGACTCCGTCGTTGGACAGATGGGCGAGGATGGTGTTGGCCAGCATCGAGACCGCGCCGGGGTCGAGGCCGGTCGCCGGCTCGTCCAGCAGCCACAGCATCGGCCCGGCGCGCGAGTTCTGGCCGACCGCCAGCCGGGCCAGGTTGACCCGGCGCTTCTGCCCGGCCGACAGGTAGCGCGCGGGCACATCGGCCAGCCCGGCGATGGAGAACTGGTGGAGTGCAGTCTCGACCTCGGGTTTAAGCCCGTACAGGCGGCCCCAGAATTCGAGGTTCTCCGACGCCGTCAGGGACGGCTTCAGCGGGTCGGCGTGGCCGACATAGGCGGTGCGGGCGCGGTGCGCGTCCGGATCTCCCGCAACATCCTCGCCTTCCCACGCGATGCGTCCGTCGGCGGCGGGCAGGAGCCCGGCCAGCACGCGCAGCAGGCTCGACTTGCCACTGCCGTTGGATCCCGAAAGCAGCATTGCTCGTCCCGGTTTCACGGCCAGGTCGAGACCCGCGAAGACGGCGCGCTCGCCCCGGATACAGGCGAGGTTATGGGTGGTCAGGCCTTGCAAGAAGCGGGGCTCCCCGGGAGACGAACGTTCGACGGCGCGAACCTAGATGGTTTTCCCGCCAGATAGAACAGGCCGCATTGCAATCTATTCCGCAACGAAAAAGGCCGCCGGCTGGGGGATGCCGGCGGCCTTTAAGGGCCTGTATGAGCTCCGGAACCAAGGGGAAGGCCCGAAGCGTTGGAGGCTGGCCGAAAACGTTGATGGGGGACGTCCTCGGTCAGCCTTCAAGATGGGGGTCGAGTTTGACGAGACCGGGGAAGCAATGCGGCGGAAATGTGATTTCTGCGCGTGTCCGGTCCTTGATCCGCAGATCTCGGGCCAGATCGTCCGCTGCGGCCCGGCTCAGGCCGATATCCCGCAGGGTCCGCTCGTCGAGCGAATCCAGCTCCCGTGCCCAACTCCGCGCGGCGCGGCGCCGCAGCCAGCCGTCATGCCGCGCCGCGATGACCCGTCCGAAGGCCGAATTCCGGGGGAGGTTTGAGTGGGGCGCGGGCCGTGTCCGTGGGTTTGTGTTGTGATTTATAGCCATATTCCAAGTCTTCCGTGTGTGCGTTCGCGCGCCTGCGGGAACCGCGCGGGCTGCCGGTTTTGGCGCAATATGGCGCGGGACTGCGCAATCACCCGGTACATGCTCATCAGAATACGGGTCATGGCTTCGCTCCGTCGGCCGTTTACGACGGGCATGAAATGGACCGGCTTGACAGTTAAATACAACGAATAGTATTTCTTCAAAACATCAAAAAAATTGATAAATAACGATGACGAACACACTCGATCTCGCCCAGCTGCGCACGTTGCTCGCCGTGGTGGACTACGGCAGCTTCTCGCGCGCGGCTGAACAGGTGCACCGTACCCAGTCTGCCGTCAGCATGCAGATCAAGCGGCTGGAGGAGACGGTCGGCAAGAGCCTGTTCGAACGCGCCGGCCGCCGCTCGGAGTTGACGCGCGAAGGTGTGGCGCTGGTCGATTACGCGCGCCGAATCCTGCGGCTGCACGACGAAGCCCTGATCGCGATCTCGCGCCCCGACGTGGTGGGCGTGGTGCGTCTGGGTGTTCCGGACGACTATATGAGCGGCTTCCTGCCCGACGTCCTGTCCCATTTCGCCGAGACCTATCCGCAGGTGGAAGTCGAATTGCGTTGTGAGACCAGCGGCAAGATTTCCGCCGCCTATGAGCGCGGAGAGGTGGACACCGGCCTTGTCACCATTGCCGCTGTGCCCCAGCAATGCCGTCTGGTGCGGCGCGAGCCCGTGGTCTGGGCGGCCTCGCGGCGGCACCTCGTTCATGAGCGTGACCCGGTGCCCCTGGCAGTGTTCGAGCCGGGCTGCATCTTCCGCATGTGGGCCCGCAACTTGCTGGACGAGGCGGGACGCGCCTACCGGATCGCCTATTCGAGCGAAAGCCTGGCCGGTTTGGTGACGGCGGTCGAGGCGGGGCTGGCCGTCACGCTTCTGCCGCGCAGCAGCATGCCGCCCGGATTCCGCGAACTGGGGGTCGATGAAGGATTTCCCGCCCTTCCGGTGGTCGATATCGGCATTATCCCGCCGCGCGCGGATGCAGGCGCCGCGGTCCATGCGCTGGCCGACCACATCGCCGAACATGTGAAGCTGGGCCCGGCATCGTCCGAATAGCTTCACCGGATTTGTGACCGCTTCGCGCCTTGGAGTCGCAGGGCGATTGCCCTATAAAGCGGGCGCGTCTGATGCCGACCGGGTCGCCACCCGCGCGTCAGCTTCCGAACACACAATTTTCGCCCCGAAAACGGGAAGGAGAGCGCGTCGATGAGCACGATCGGCCAGGACACCCTGAAAACCCGCCGGACCCTCGAGGTCGGCGGCCGGAGCTACGACTATTTCAGCCTCGAAGCGGCTGCCGGCACAATCGGCGACGTATCGCGCCTGCCCTATTCGCTGAAGGTTCTTCTGGAGAACCTGTTGCGCTACGAAGACGGTCGCAGCGTGACCACGGATGACATCAAGGCACTGGCCGAGTGGGCCAAGGACCGCCGCTCCGACCGGGAAATCTCCTATCGCCCCGCGCGCATCCTGCTGCAGGACTTCACCGGTGTTCCCGCCGTGGTGGACCTCGCCGCCATGCGCGATGCCGTGCGCGACATGGGCGCCGATCCGCAGCTCATCAACCCGCTTTCACCTGTCGATCTGGTGATCGACCACTCGGTGATGGTCGATTATTTCGGCACCGACAACGCGTTCGCAAAGAACGTGGAGCTGGAATACGAGCGCAACGGCGAACGTTACGAGTTCCTGCGCTGGGGCCAGACCGCGTTCGACAACTTCCGTGTCGTCCCGCCGGGAACCGGTATCTGCCATCAGGTGAACCTTGAATACCTGGCCCAGACCGTCTGGACTGACGAGATCGACGGCAAGACCATCGCCTATCCCGACACGCTTGTCGGAACCGACAGCCATACCACCATGGTCAACGGCCTGGGTGTGCTGGGCTGGGGTGTCGGCGGTATCGAGGCGGAGGCCGCCATGCTCGGCCAGCCGATCTCGATGGTCATTCCCGAGGTTGTCGGCTTCAAGCTGACCGGCCAGTTGCGCGAAGGCATGACGGCGACCGACCTTGTGCTGACGGTCACCCAGATGCTCCGCGCCAAGGGCGTGGTCGGCAAGTTCGTTGAGTTCTATGGCGACGGTCTGGATCACCTGACCCTGGCCGATCAGGCGACCATCTCGAACATGGCGCCGGAATACGGCGCGACCTGCGGCATCTTCCCGGTCGATGACGAGACCCTGCGCTACATGCGTTTCACAGGGCGTTCGGAAGAGCGCATCGCGCTGGTCGAGGCCTATGCGAAGGCCCAGGGTATGTGGCGCGACGCCAACAGCCCGGACCCGGTCTTCACCGACACGCTGGAACTCGACCTGTCCAAGGTCGAGCCGTCCATGGCAGGTCCGAAGCGCCCGCAGGATCGCGTTCCGCTGTCCCAGGCCGCTTCGGCCTTCACCAAGGTTCTGGCCGATGCCGGTCTCGCGGGCACGCCCTCGGATTACGATGTGGACAACCACGAACTCACCCATGGCGATGTCGTGATCGCGGCCATCACCAGCTGCACCAACACCTCCAATCCCTCGGTGCTGATTGCTGCCGGTCTCGTCGCCCGCAAGGCACACGAGAAGGGCCTGAAGGCCAAGCCGTGGGTGAAGACCTCGCTGGCGCCGGGCTCGCAGGTGGTCACCGAATACCTGGAGAAATCCGGGCTGCAGGAAGACCTCGACGCGATGGGCTTCAACCTGGTCGGTTATGGCTGCACGACCTGTATCGGCAACTCCGGCCCGCTGCCCGAGCATATTTCGGAAGCGATCCACGCGCGCGATCTCAATGCGGTCTCCGTCCTGTCGGGCAACCGCAACTTTGAAGGCCGCATCGGCCCGGACATCAAGTCCAACTACCTGGCCTCGCCGCCGCTGGTGGTCGCCTATGCGATCTCCGGCAGCATGCTGAACGACATGTACAACGATCCGCTGGGCAAGGATCAGGACGGCAACGATGTGTTCCTGAAGGACATCTGGCCGACCAATGCCGAGATCAACGCGGTCATGGAATCGACCCTGTCGCGTGAGATGTTCGAGGCACGGTATGGCGACGTCTTCCGCGGCGACGACAAGTGGCGCGATATCCGCATCACCACGGGTCAGACCTACCAGTGGAACGACGGCTCCACCTATGTGCGCCATCCCAGCTTCTTCGAGGACATGGCGCCGGAGCCGGCCGAACTGACGGACATCTCCAACGCGCGCATGCTCGCCATGCTGGCCGACAGTGTCACCACCGACCACATCTCCCCGGCGGGTTCGATCAAGGAAGACGGGCCGGCGGGCGACTACCTGAAGGAACATCAGGTCCGCCCGATCGACTTCAACTCCTACGGCTCGCGGCGTGGCAATCACGAAGTGATGATGCGCGGCACCTTCGCCAACATCCGCATCCGCAACGAGATGGCGCCGGGCACCGAAGGCGGTGTGACGATCCATCATCCGTCGGGTGAGCAGATGTCGATCTATGACGCAGCGGTGCGCTACCAGGCCGAGGGCGTACAGCTGGTGGTCGTCGGCGGCAAGGAATACGGCACCGGCTCATCACGCGACTGGGCGGCCAAGGGCACGCGCCTGCTGGGCGTGCGCGCGGCCATCGTCGAGAGCTTCGAGCGTATTCACCGCTCCAACCTGGTCGGCATGGGCGTGCTGCCGTTGCAGTTCCTCGAAGGCATGGACCGCAAGACGCTCGACCTGACCGGCAAGGAGCTGTTCGACATCAAGGGGATCGCCGACGGCCTGAAGCCGCGTTCGAACCTGGAATGCACCATCACCTATGACGATGGCGCGACCCGGGACATCGAGCTGCTGTGCCGCATCGATACGCTGGATGAGATCGAGTACTACCGCCATGGCGGCATCCTGCAGTACGTGCTGCGCAACATGGTGCAGGCCGCCTGACGGGCTTTCACCGTCAGTTGATTGGCATGTGACACGGGCCGTGACCATAGTCTGTGCCATGCCAATGCTTGCCGGGATACGCCGCGCGTTCGTGCGCGCAGCAGCGGGGCTCGCACTCGCATCGGGACTGCTCTTCGCAGCGGTTCCGGCGGGGGCGGGTGAGCCCGTTACTGTCGTGGAGCTGTTCACCTCGCAAGGTTGCCCGTCCTGCCCCAGCGCCGACCGGATGCTGGGCGAACTGGCGAAGCGTGACGACATCCTGGCGCTCAGCCTGCATGTGGATCACTGGGATTTCATCGGCTGGCGCGATCCGTTTGCCAGCGCGCTCTATTCCCAGCGCCAGCAGCGATACCTCGACCAGCACAACCTGCCTTACGTCTATACACCGCAGATCGTCGTCGATGGCCGCTTCCAGGCCTCGGGCAACAAGCCCGACGAGGTGCTCGCGGGAATCCGCCAGGCGCGGGACGAACCGGTTGAACGGGTCGAGGTGACACTGGAACGCATTTCCGACGGGCAGTTACATCTGCGTATGCCGGAAGGTGAATCTCGCTATCGCGACGAAGCGGATATCGTGCTGGTGCGTTTCGACGAGAAGCACGTTACGGATGTCACCCGTGGCGAGAACAGCGGGCGCAGGCTCGTGAACTATCACGTCGTCCGGCTGATGCGTCCGATTGCCCAGTGGGACGGTGGCGCCGTTGATGCGGTGGTGTCACTTCAGGACATCGAGGGCGCGTCGCCGGAATACTGCGCCGTGATTGTCCAGGAGCGCGGTCAGCGCCGCATTCTGGGCGCTTCGGTCGTGGATATGCGCGCGCCGCCGCCCAACGGCTGACGCCCACCTCTAGGGGCGCGAAAGCTTGACCGCGCCCAGCTTCGCGAACCACAGAATGGCCCTGAGCGCCGCCACCGGCTCCGCGCCGGCCGCCGCGATCAGTTCGCCGACACTGACGGGCGCCCCGCCGTCGGGCAGCGCGGCGAGCAGGGCCCGGGTCTGGGCCGCTTCGGGCAGCAGGCCCGAGACCGCACTATTGATCTCGAACCGTAGCAGATTGTCCATCGCCGCGTCGGTGGTGCGCCGCCGGACCGTCATCTGCATATCGATCAGGTCGCTCGGATAGCCTTCGAACAGGCGGTAGGGATCGTCGCGCAGCAGGTCCATGGAAGCGCCCGGCGCGACGGGTGCGATCTCGGTGTCGGTCGCGCGCCGGGCCGCCAGTTCGGTCCACAGGGCCTCGTATTCGGGAATGATGACCGACCAGTCAAAGCGGCTGCGCGCATGTGCCTGTCCTGCTTTGCCCATGTGTTTGCGCAGGTCGTCGTCAGAGATCAGGCGGGTATAGGCGTCGGCGACGAGGTCGGGATCGACCGCGGTGAACTGCGCGGCGCGGCCGATATAGCCGCCATAGCTGTACCGGCCCGAGCGGTAGCGTGCCGCCAGGATATCGCCCGCGCCGGGCGGGGCGGAGACCGTCGGAACGGCGATTCCCTGAACGCCGTTGTCCAGCGTGTCGCGGTAACCGTTCCAGTCGGTGATGACCACCGGCAGGCCTGCCGCCATGGCCTCGACCGGGGTCAGGCCGAAGGTCTCCTGGATGTTGTCCGAAAGCGAGGTGAAGAAATCCGCGGCCGACCAGGCCTGGCGGCGTATCTCCGCATCGCGCCCATCGACGATATGCACCGGCACGTCGGGACACACCTCACGCGCCAGCCCCTCGATCTGTTTGCGCTCGGCTTCGGACTCGAACCAGCCCGCCAGGATCAGGTGGACCCGCCTGCCAGTGGCGCGCTGGGCGGCCTGCAGGCCCATGAACATGGGCAGCGGATGGGCCTTGGCCGTGGCCGACAGTCGCCCGAGAAACAGGGCCGCGACTGAATCGCTGGAGATGTTGTTCTGCTGGCGGAACGTGATGCGGGCTTCGTCGTCGCCCGCGAAGGCCTGGGCGTCGATCCCGAGGGGGATGATTGGCAGTTGCAGGCGCGCAGGGTGTTCGGGCCGGGTGTTGAGGCGCGCGCCGAGATATTCGTGCCAGCGATCGAGCAGGCCTTCCACCATGTCGTGGACTGCACGGGAGGTGCAGATGACCGCATCCCAGCTTTGCAGGGGTGCCGTGGCGAAGGTGCCGATGGCTTCCATCACCGTGTCGCTGGCCGTGGTGTGGGTGATGCCGCACAGGCTCCAGGCGCGCTGGTCATGGCGGCGGCGCAGCCAGGCGTGATCGGCGATGGTGGGGCTGGGGTAGAACAGGCATCCGGTCGTGCCGATCCGCTCAGGCGTTTCAAACGGGATCCACCGGGCGCTGCGCAGCGGACGGCCGGCCGACCGGCTGGACGGTTTCGGCAAAGGCCTCGGCGGCCTTGCGGTCAGGTGCCATGCACACGAAATCGCGCACCGTCGCGTGCCGGGCATAGCCCGCCAGGAAGCTCGCACCGGCGGACTGGCGGCCCATCAACCGCCGTCCCGACATGGAGTAGCCATCGGGCATGTAATAGATGACCGCGGACGCGGGCTGCGATGTGTCCTGAGACGTCAAGGCGAAGTCCTGATGGTTGGTATGCCATACTACCGCGCCTTGGCCTCTGTTGGAATCCCGGCCCGGCCGGAAATCCGGCATGCGGCGGTTTTTCGCGGCAGTTGCATTCGTGCCACGCAGCGGAGATGCTGCGTCATGTCGTTTCACCAGAAGCCTCCGGTCCGCGCCGTTCTGGGCCCCACCAACACCGGCAAAACCTATCTCGCCATTGATCGCATGCTGGGTCATGAGACGGGCATGATCGGGTTTCCGCTGCGCCTGCTCGCGCGCGAAAACTACGACCGGGTCGTGCGCCTGAAGGGGGCCGGCGCGGCGGCGCTGATCACTGGTGAGGAGCGGATCGTCCCGCCCAATCCGCGCTACTTCCTGTGCACCGTCGAGGCGATGCCACGCGACCTTTCGGTCGAGTTCCTGGCCATCGACGAGGTGCAGTTGTGCGCCGATCCTGAACGCGGCCATGTCTTCACCGACCGCCTGCTTTATGCGCGGGGACGGTCCGAGACGATGTTGCTGGGTGCCGAGACCATGGCGCCGATCATCCGCAAGCTGGTGCCGGACGCGACTTTCGAGCGGCGCGAGCGGTTCTCGCGGCTGACCTATGGCGGGTTCCGCAAGCTGACCCGCTTGCCGCCGCGCAGCGCCGTGGTCGCGTTCTCGGCTGCAAATGTCTATGGGCTGGCCGAACTGCTGCGCCGTCAGCGCGGCGGGGCCGCGGTTGTGCTTGGCGCGCTCAGCCCGCGCACGCGCAACGCCCAGGTGGCGATGTACGAGGCGGGTGAGGTGGAATATCTCGTCGCCACTGACGCCATCGGCATGGGCCTGAACATGAACATCGCCCATGTCGGCTTCTCGTCGCTGACCAAGTTCGACGGGCACGGCTTCCGCCGTCTCGCCCCCGCCGAGGTCGCGCAGATTGCGGGACGCGCGGGCCGGCACACCGAGGACGGCACCTTCGGTCCGACGGCCGAACTGGAGCCGTTCGACCAGGACCTAATCGACGCGGTGCAGGACCACAGGTTCGAAGCCGTACAGTCGGTCTTCTGGCGTTCGAACGATCTGGATTTCAGCTCCGCCGACACGCTGCGCCGCAGCCTGGACGCCCGCCCGCCGCGTCCCGAACTGCGCAAGGCGCGCGATGCCGACGACTACAACGCGCTGGCTGCGGTCAGCGAGCATGACGATATCCAGGTGGCCGCCTCGAACCCGGAGGCGGTTCGCCTGTTGTGGGATGTCTGCCAGATCCCCGATTTCAGTGGTGATCTGTCTGGCAACCATCCGCGCCTCGTCGCGCGGATCTACAGGTTCCTCATTCGCGACGCGGGGACGATCCCGTCGGAATGGATCGAACGCTCAATCGGGCAGTTCGACCGAACCGACGGCGATATCGACACCCTGATGGCGCGTATCGCCGGCGTGCGGACATGGTCCTATATCACGCACCGGCGAAGCTGGCTGGACGATGCCGATGGCTGGCAGGCCCGCGCGCGCGCGCTGGAGGACAAGCTGTCCGATGCGCTGCACGAACGCTTGACCCAGCGCTTCGTCGATCGCAAGACGGCGGTCTTGACCCGGCGGTTGCGCGAGAACAAGGAACTGCTTGCCGGATTGTCCGAAGACGGCAAGGTTACGGTGGAAAGTGAAGAAGTGGGGCGCCTTGATGGATTTCGTTTTGTTCCGGTCGATGACGATGTCGCGGCCAGTCCGCGGCTCATGGCAGCGGCGAACCGCGCCGTGAGGGAAGCAATCGGTACGCGTATAGCCGCCCTGGCGGGCTCCGAGGACGATGCCTTCGTCCTCGATCACGCCGGTGCGCAGATCATGTGGCAGGACGCGCCCGTCGCGCGCATCGTGGCGGGCAACGAGATTTTGCACCCGGCGGTCGAGGTGCTGTCGAGCGACCTGCTGGACGCGCCCCTGCGCGAGGACATGCGAAAACGCCTGCAGGGATGGCTGGACGCCCATCTGGGGGTTGAGCTCGCGCCGCTCTATGCACTCGGCCAATCGGAATTCACGGGCGCGGCGCGCGCGCTCGCCTACCGGCTGGGTGAGGGGCTGGGTTGCGCTCTGCGTGAACGCGGCGACGATCCGGGCGCGCATCTGGAAGAAGACGACCGCAAGGCCCTCGCCCGGGCCGGGGTGCGTATCGGGGTGGCTTCAGCCTATCTGCCTGCCATGCTCAAGGGCCGCGTCATGGCGCTCAAGGCCATGCTGTTTCGCATCCGTCACGGGATCGAAGCGCCGCTGCCCGACGGCGGCGCGACGGCGATGCCGCGCGTCGAAGGCACGGATGACAACTGGTACCTCTCTCTCGGGTTCTGCCCCGCCGGGCCGATCGCCATTCGGGCCGATGAGCTGGAGCGGATGCTGGCCACGATCCGGCGCGGG
>Ga0255776_10001768_pt1 | contig 24515 bp, 34 predicted proteins | sample 071ome_19_FD_179974 | JGI IMG/M metagenome (GOLD analysis project Ga0255776, IMG submission 179974) | Coastal salt marsh microbial communities from the Groves Creek Marsh, Skidaway Island, Georgia - 071413AT metaG (version 2) | ecosystem: Environmental > Aquatic > Marine > Intertidal zone >... | reverse complement strand
TGGAGGAGGAAGTGAATCTACCAGTGGATCAAATGGTGGAGGAGACTCAAATTCAAATTCTGTACTTAGTGAATCGGTTAGTTTTACTGAGTGAGATTGATGAAGTTTTGGCAGACATTGGGCAACCAGACTGCAAACTTATCAATCCATGCATTATTGAGAATGGAACACTAACACCCTGGTTATCGGATCTTACAGACAACAACACAGTCATGATGAGTTCTGATAAAATATTGACAATGGTTGAACCCAACCAAAAACTACTTAATGAGTATCGTTCTATCACTAAATGAGATTCTACACTAACGTATACCAACGATTTAATGAAATCCTTGTTCGTGGGTATGAAGATGGGAAGCACTTTGCTACCCGTGAGGAGTTCTATCCCACTTTCTTCGTCCCGTCAAAGAAGGAAACAGAGTATAAAACTTTAGATGGTAAATTTGTAGAACCTATCAAACCAGGTAAGATTTCAGAATGCAAGGACTTTGTAGATAGGTATTCTGGAGTAGAAGGATTCAATATCTATGGAAATGATCGTTATGTGGCACAATACATTTCCGAGAAGTATCCAGAAGATGAAATCAAGTTTGACATCAACAAGATCAAACTAGTCACCATTGACATTGAGGTTGCTGCTGAGAGTGGTTTCCCTGATGTCTTTAATTGTGCTGAGGAACTTCTTGCAATCACCTTGCAAGACTATACAACCAAGAAACTAACTTGCTTTGCATCCCGCCCCTTTAATAATACTAGGGATGATGTTAAGTATGTTTTATGTCATGATGAGTTTGATCTCATCAACAGGTTCCTTGATTGGTGGCAAACAAACACTCCAGAAGTAATTACTGGATGGAACTGTGAGATGTACGATATTCCGTACATTGTGGGCCGTATTGGTCGTCTTATGGGAGATAAGGTTGTTCGTAAACTTTCTCCTTGGGATAATGTTCGTACCCGTGAGATCACAGTACATGGTCGCAAGCAGTTGACTTGTGAGATGGCAGGCATTACTGTGATTGATTACCTGGACCTTTATAAGAAGTTCACTTATACCAACCAGGAATCTTACCGACTGGATCACATTGCCTTTGTGGAATTGGGTGAGCGTAAGTTAGATCACTCTGAGTTTGAAACCTTTAAGGACTTTTATACTCAGAACTGGCAGAAGTTTATTGAATACAACATCCGAGACGTTGAACTTGTTGACCGAATGGAAGACAAGATGAAACTGATTGAACTTTGTTTGACCATGGCATTTGACGCCAAGGTCAACTTTACGGATGTTTTCTTCCAAGTGCGTACTTGGGATGCAATCATTTATAACTACTTAAAGAAGAAAAATATAGTTATTCCTCCTAAGGAGAAATCCGAAAAAGATTCCCAATATGCAGGGGCATATGTCAAGGAACCGATTCCTGGAAAGTATGACTGGGTTGTGTCTTTTGACCTTAACAGTCTCTATCCTCATCTCATTATGCAGTACAACATCTCGCCCGAAACGCTATTGGACGAGAGGCACCCATCCTCTAGTGTTAATAGAATTCTTAATGAAGAGATAAACTTTGAGATGTATAAGGACTATGCAGTTTGTGCCAATGGCGCAATGTATAGAAAGGACATCAAAGGATTCTTGCCCCAGTTGATGGAGAAGATGTATAATGATCGTGTCATCTTCAAAAAGAAGATGATTCAGGCAAAAAAAGAATACGAGAAGACACCAACTAAAGCATTGGAGAAAGAGATCGCCAGGTGTAATAACATCCAAATGGCGAAGAAGATCTCTCTTAATAGTGCTTATGGTGCCATCGGTAATCAGTATTTTAGATACTTCAAACTTGCAAACGCAGAGGCGATTACACTCTCTGGTCAGGTCTCCATCCGTTGGATTGAGAACAAAATGAATCGTCGTCTGAATAAAATTCTTAAGACTGATGGGGTTGATTATGTTATTGCTTCAGATACTGATTCCATTTATCTTAATCTGGGTCCTTTCGTTGACGCTGTATTCAAAGGAAGAGAGGAAACTCCTGAGACGGTTGTCAATTTCCTTAACAAGGTCTGTGAGGTGGAATTTGAACCTTATATTGAAAGTTCTTACCAAGCGTTGGCGGACTATGTGAACGCCTATGACCAGAAGATGCAGATGAAGCGAGAGAACATTGCTGATCGTGGCATCTGGACTGCTAAGAAGCGGTACATCTTGAATGTATGGGATAGTGAAGGTGTCCGCTATGCAGAACCCAAACTGAAGATCATGGGACTGGAAGCAGTCAAATCATCAACTCCTGCACCTTGTCGTCAGATGATTAAGGATGGGTTGAAACTCATCATGAGTGGGACAGAAGATGATATCATTGCATACATTGAAAATTCTAGGAAGGAGTTTAAGAAACTTCCAATCCCAGAAGTTTCATTCCCCCGATCTGTGTCTGATGTAAACAAGTACAAGTCAAGTTCTGATATTTACAGTAAAGGAACTCCAATGCATGTGAGAGGAGCACTGCTATATAATTTTTATGTAAAAGAACGTGGTCTTGAGAAGAAATACGCTTACATTCAGAACGGGGAAAAAATCAAGTTCTGCTACTTGAAAAACCCAAATCCAACTAGAGAAAATGTAATCTCTTTCATTCAAGATTTCCCTAAGGAACTTGATTTGGAGAGGTTTGTTGATTATGATATGCAGTTTGACAAGGCATTTCTAGAACCAGTAAAGGCAATCCTAGATGCTATTGGTTGGTCAGTTGAACGAAAAGTAAGTCTAGATAGTTTCTTCTCGTGAAGTACACCGTTCTTTGGTCTAAGCAAGATAACGGGGACTTATCTCCCCTACTTGAAAGAAAAGAATTTGTAAACCAATATCAAGCAAATTGGTTTGCAAAAGAAATGAAAAAGAGTTATAATTGGGTTATCTGCGTTGAATCTAAAAACCTGTAGGAGCATTAATGGATCTACCTATCAACGACAAAGAACTTAATACTATTGTCAAGGCAATGGCATTGGGTGGTGATACTGCACTGTATCAAAAATTGAAACTTGTAAAAGAACTGCGTGAGCAGGATTTACCTTACAAGAAAATTCTTCGTGAACAATACGGGATGGTGGCGTGAAACTTTTTAGAATATGTTTCCAGTTGTGGAAAGATCTAATGAGTTATGGTGAAACTGACCCAGAATGGGACTTTGAAGATTACCAAGGTATTTTTTGGGATTATCTAAACTATTCTTATATTAGACCAGAATGGAGTATTATGAGTGAAATTAGGAGTAAAAAGTGATGGACTTTTTAAAAGACATTGTAAAAGAAATTGGCGGTGAGTACACACAACTTGCTGCAGATATTGACGAGTCAGAAACTTATGTGGACACAGGTTCGTACATTTTTAACGCACTGGTTTCAGGTAGCATATTTGGTGGTGTATCTGGGAATAAGATTACTGCTATTGCTGGAGAGTCTTCTACTGGAAAGACTTTCTTCTCTCTCGCTGTCGTTAAGAATTTTCTTGATTCCAACCCTGATGGTTACTGCCTCTATTTTGACACTGAGGCTGCTGTTAACAAATCACTTCTTGCAAGTCGTGGGTTAGACCTTAACCGTGTTGTAGTAGTAAATGTTGTAACGGTTGAGGAGTTCCGTAGCAAGGCACTCAAGGCAGTAGATATTTACTTAAAAAAATCTGTAGAAGAACGCAAACCCTGTATGTTTGTGTTAGACTCTTTGGGTATGCTTTCCACAGAGAAAGAAATTACTGATGCGCTGAATGATAAACAAGTTCGGGATATGACCAAATCCCAACTTATCAAAGGTGCTTTCCGTATGCTCACACTCAAGTTGGGTCAGGCAAACATTCCCATGATTGTTACTAACCACACCTACGATGTCATTGGCGCTTACGTACCTACTAAAGAGATGGGCGGCGGTTCTGGTCTTAAGTACGCTGCTTCTACCATTATTCACCTCAGCAAGAAAAAGGAAAAAGACGGAACTGAAATCGTCGGAAACCTTATCAAGGCTAAGACTGCTAAGTCGCGTTTAAGTAAGGAGAACCAAGATGTTACGGTACGTTTGTTTTACGATGAGCGTGGTCTTGATCGTTATTACGGTCTTCTTGAACTCGGTGAACTGGGCGGTCTCTGGAAGAATGTCGCAGGACGCTATGAAATCGACGGTAAAAAAGTCTATGCTAAAGCTATACTCAAAGACCCCGAGCAATATTTCACTCCAGAAGTAATGGAGAAACTTGACCAGATTGCTAAACAAAACTATTCTTATGGAACGAATTGAGGCAACTATTCTGCGAAACCTTGTTTTCAATGAAGAGTACTCTCGCAAAGTAATTCCGTTTATTGAACCTGATTATTTTGAACAGAGAACCGAAAAGATTATCTTTAAGGAGATTACTCAGTTCATTGTGAAATATGGTGCCGCTATTACTACAGAGGCACTGCAGATTGAATTGGAGAATCGTACTGATCTCTCCGAAATGGAAATTAGAGAATGTCGTGAAATTACTGCGGCATTTAATGATTCTCCTGTAGAAAATCAGTGGTTACTTGATACCACTGAGAAGTGGTGCCGTGACCGTGCGATTTATCTTGCCCTGATGGAATCTGTCAGCATTGCTGATGGTCAAGATGAGAAAAAGAATCGTGATGCTATTCCTTCAATCTTGTCGGATGCTCTAGCAGTTTCTTTTGATAATCACATTGGTCACAACTACTTAGAGGATTATAAGGAACGTTATGAAGCGTATCATCGGAAAGAGGACCGTATCCCGTTTGACCTGGAGTATTTCAACAAGATTACAAAAGGCGGTCTTCCTAACAAGACTCTTAATGTCGCTCTTGCTGGGACAGGTGTTGGTAAGTCTCTTTTCATGTGTCATATGGCTAGCTCCGTTTTGCTTAACGGACGTAATGTGCTTTACATTACAATGGAGATGGCAGAGGAGAAAATTGCTGAACGTATTGACGCAAACCTTCTGAATGTTCCTATTCAAGACCTTGCCGACCTTCCTAGAACTTCGTTTGAGAATAAAGTAACTAATCTCAGCAAGAAAACTCAGGGACAACTTATAATTAAAGAGTATCCTACTGCGAGCGCACATAGTGGACACTTTAAGGCACTTCTTAATGAACTTGCACTTAAGAAGTCTTTTAAACCTGATATCATCTTTGTGGACTATCTCAATATTTGTGCCTCGTCACGTTACAAAGGATCTGCCAATATTAATTCCTATACTCTTGTTAAGTCAATTGCAGAAGAACTTAGAGGGTTGGCTGTCGAAGCCGAGGTCCCTATCGTATCTGCCACCCAGACCACTCGTTCTGGTTATGGTAGCTCTGATGTTGACCTTACTGACACTTCTGAATCCTTTGGTCTCCCTGCTACTGCTGATCTTATGTTTGCCCTTATTAGCACGGAAGAACTGGAACAATTGGGACAGATTATGGTGAAGCAGTTGAAGAATCGTTATAATGACCCAACGATTTATAAACGATTCATTGTTGGCATCGACCGTGCCAAGATGCGCCTTTATGATTGTGAGCAAACCGCACAAGACGATATACTTGACTCTGGGCGGGAAGAGCAGTATAATTATGAAGATGAAAAGAAACCCAAAAAATCATTCGACGGATTTAAATTTTAATGACTAAGCAAGTTGATTTTGAACGCTATCAAAAATTTGTTGATGCGGTTACTAGCGATGCCTCTACTGATTTTGTCGCACTTTCCGACCGCCTTGTTACCCTTGATGAGAAGGGTGCCAATATTGAGCGACTTCTTACTGCGGGTGTTGGTATTAATGCTGAAGGTGGGGAGTTTCTTGAAATCATCAAGAAGATGGTTTTTCAAGGAAAACCTTGGGACGACCATAACCGTGAGCATCTTATTATTGAACTCGGTGATCTTATGTGGTACGTTGCTCAAGCCTGCATGGCACTCGGTGTTTCCTTCGACGATGTGATTGCTCGCAACGTTCAGAAACTGGAGAAGCGTTACCCAGGTGGTAGTTTTGATGTATACTATTCTGAGAATCGTGCTGAGGGAGACCTGTGAGCGATACTAAACTTGTAATCATCAAGATGGACGCTCGTCAAGCAGCAGCAGTTCGTCAAGTGTTATTTGAATCACAAAGGGGTTATACTTATGACCCCACTTGTGTTCCTGCACGAGTTGCTGATATTCGTGATGTGATTCGTGATATTGATGACAATCTTGGTGCCGTTCTTGGGGTAAATGAATAAACTGATTCATAAGTATCTTAAACTTGCCGCTAAGATACCCGAAAGGCATTACTGGCCAATCTTTATTTTTATCTCACTCTACTTTATTGTTCCTTACAGTGAGTTTGTAGTTACTCTCTTCTTCCTCTTATACTTTAAGTTTGAAGATACATACCGCTACATTTTTTCCAGGATTATTGCTCCACTACCTGATATCATTAAGTATGGTGGTTCAGTTATCTTCTTTTTAACAATGCTAGATGATACACTGTTCTATGCGATTATTATTCTTACCGCACTGTGGACAAGTAAAGGAATTAAAAAACTAGAAAAAGATGTACACGATTCTTAACTACTTGACAGCATTCTGGACAGTTGTTATAATGAATTGTATTCAACCCGTTAACTGGAAATACTGTTATCGGGTTGACCAGTGGTTAATTCCAGACATTCAAGAAGGAATTAAGCATTACACTGGTGAAATAGTTCCTTATCAATCCGAAAAGGACTATCTCAAGGGGAATTAGCTCAGTTGGTAGAGCGCCTGCTTTGCAAGCAGGATGTCAGCGGTTCGAGTCCGCTATTCTCCATAAATACCTAAAAAGGGATATGGCAGGTTTATCTCCCGCAGAACTTAGGAAAAGAAATAATTTTTCCCTGTTTAGGACAAGGATTGCTAGCAGGGGAGACTTTACTCTTGTGGAAAGCAATGGTCAAAAGGTAAAGATTGATCCTACCGTTGCTAATACACTTAGAAGTGTTGACGATCTTTCTCAGTATCAGCAAGGTCAGAGCATTATTCTTCCAACTACAATGAAAGGTCAAGTCAGATTGACTCAGTTGTACAAGGATTCTGTATTTTCTGGTAGGAGTCAAAATACAACTGCTGCTGAAGATGCTGAAGTAAGTTCTATAAGAAGAAAACTAGAACAGATAAAGAATCAACTTGGATCTGATTTTGTAAATCTACAGGTTGGTAAGAATACATATCAGGTTGTGAATGTTGAGAGTACACCTGGAACTCCAAAGTCCGACTTTCATTTTAGAGATGTGAATGGAAATATGGTTGGATTTGTTTCTCACAAGGATGGTTCCTCTGCTACATCAATTCAGCAGTGGGGTGGTATTACTGTAAAGGGTGAACCAATGTTAGCAGCTCATCCAGAGACAAAAGCGTTTGTACAAACTTGCCAAGCAATGTTTGGAACACAGATGCCTAACGCAACAACTGTTGCTAGAAAGATTAAAGATAATAACCTCAAAATGATGGCAGTTTATGGTAATGGATATGGTGGTGGTCCAAGTATACAGAATGTTGATGTTCTTCTTCAGGGCACGGTGAATATCACTAGAACTGGAGTTGGGAAGTATAAGTTAGTTGCTTCATCACAGACTCATAGTAATGGGGATTCTATCGGTGGTGCCTATGAACCAGTATTCATGTGTATCTACAAAGGCGACCGCTCTAACTATGGAATAAAAGGTGCTAGGATGGTTATCAGTGGAAAAGGTGGTAGGAGCATCAAGCAATATGTCTGATTATGTTTCAGAATTGATAAAAGATTATAAAGGAACGAGTTACGAACATTTTGCTCGTTATATCTACATGACTTTTCAACGTGAGATTGATTCCAGCAAGGGCGCACAAAAGAATAAATATATAAAGATACGCAACGACATACTAAAGTACATTACCGCCAATCGAGGCTCTGTAACTTTAGAACTTCGCAGAAACAAATATCAATGAAAAGTTTTTTCCAATTTCTTAGTGAATCTGCAGCGCAGCAGGCAGCACGTCTTGGTCTTGAAGGAGACGGGCATGGTGGATGGTATGATAGAACCACCAAAGAGTTTGTCGCCAAAACAGAAAAGGGAAGATTAAAGTTTTATAATAAGAGACAGCAAGTTGGTAAGGGAGATCCTGACCAAACTGAACTGGAAAAGAATATCTCAGATCCAAACTTTACAGATCCATCACTTAAGCAACAAGAACCCGCATCCGAACCATCGTCTGATGAACTGAGAGCACAAGCAGATGAGATGGATGCTGTTGCTGCTGAAAAGGAGATAGAACAACAGGCAGTACAAGCGGATGCTGTTCAGTCTCAACTTCAGAGTCCAGATTTAAAAGCAGGTCCACCTCCTGTGCCCAAAACAAAAGGAACTTTGACCATTGCTTTTGGTAGATTTAATCCTCCACATGCTGGTCACCAACAGTTAATGGATACTGCTGCCTCTGCTGCTGAAGCAGACGGAAGTGATTATATGATTGTACCTTCACGTTCAAATGATCCTAAAAAGAATCCTTTGGATGCTGATACAAAGGTAGCATTTATGAGAGGGATGTTTCCCCAGCATAGTTCAAGAATTCAGAATGATCAGAATACTAGAACTATTTTTGACGTTTTAAAGAAAGCACATAATGATGGATACACCAATGTAAGAATTGTTGGTGGTGCCGATAGAGTAAAGGAGTTTGATAAACTTGCTAATAACTATAATGGTTCTCTGTATCAGTTCGACAATGTTGAGGTCGTTTCTGCTGGTGATAGAGACCCTGATGCTGATGGAGTTGAAGGGATGTCTGCGTCTCGATTGAGACTTGCTGCTTCCGAGAACGATTTCAAAACTTTTATGTCTGCTATGCCTGAGGGTTTCCCTCGCAGAGAAGCAAAGCAACTTTTTGATACCACAAGAATGTCGATGGGTATCAACGAGGAGTGGGGTATCTGGGAGATGGCACCTAAGTTTGACCAAGATACTCTTCGTGAAAATTATGTAAGTAAAGCAATTTTCCGTATTGGTGAATTGGTGGAGAATCTCAATACTGGATTGGTTGGTCGTATTGTTCGTAGAGGTGCTAATCATCTTATCTGTGTTACTGAGGATAAGATTATGTTTAAGGCATGGATTAAGGATGTAACCGAAGCAGTTGTCAATGGAACTACTCGTTCTGGTGTCCCCGCAAATCAACGTTTAATTGGAACTGATGCTCACCGAAAGTATGTTGAATCAATGGTTCCAGGCGCTATGTCTAGCGGAATCGCATTTATAAATAAATATAAGATAAGGAAATCGTAATCGTAGAATCTTCCGATGACTAAAAAGATATTTGAGGAACTCCCAGCACGCAAGTTCGCCCCTGCGAAGGCGGCACCTGCTGCTGCGTCAAAAGGTGAAGGTAATGTAGAAGGTGAGGGTTCTGAGAAGAAGATCCGTCAGGCGGTCTATGATATTCGCTATCGTGCCAGAAGAGAGGGCATCGATCTAAGAGCAGCGTATTCTCAGTATATGTCTAACAGCAATCTTACTGCTCCTGAGCAGGCAGCAGTTAGAGCAAAACTGTTTGGCAAAGATGGTGGTGGTGGTGAGAAGAAAGAAGTCAAAGAGGGTTTCCCAAATGTTCAAGGAACTCTGAATCCTTGGGAAGATCCTAAGACTGGAAAGTCCGGAATCAAAGTATATACAGATCCCAAAACTGGCAAACCCAAAGAAGGTGGACCTCTTGGGGGTGGAGTTTTTATCAAGAAGGCGGAAGTGAACAAGAATAAAGAAATGCAAGTAGCACATTATGATGCTATGTCTGATGGTGCCAGCAGTGCCGTCGCAAAGGCAATGTTCCAAGTCTTCGTTGAGAAGAATATTAAGGAAGAAGTCATTGAGGAAGATATGACTTCGGAGAAGAAATATAAGGTAAGAGTTACTGATAAAAAGTCTGGTCGTTCTTATGTCAGATATGCTGACCGCCAGAAAATCACCGAACTGAGAGCAAAGGGTCTTGATGTTGAGATGACCGAGCACGGTGATCCTTATGAGGGCAAAAAGAAAGAAGTTCCCAACAAAGGTGGTCTTGACAAACCCGTTGCTAAGAGCAAGAGAGATGGTGATGTAAACGACGACGGTAAGAAGGATAAGACTGATTCTTATATCTACAATCGTCGTGATGCTATCAACGCAGCGATTGCTAAGAAGAAAAAAATGAACGAAGAGTTCCTTGTTGATGGAACTACTTCAACTGAAGGTCAAAATAGAGGTAAAATTACCGGAACAAACGTAGACAACTACAAGAATGGTGTTGTCAAAGTAATGGATGGAACGAAAGAAGGTGTTAGTGAGAGCACTTCTAAACTTCTTGATATGATTGCTGAGAAGAAGAAAGTAGAAGAAAGCAAGATTGGCAAGGAATGTTCCTGCTGTGGAAACAAAATTACTGAAAGTGGATGTGGATGTGGTTCTGACTGCGAACACTGTGGTGGAAAGGGTAAGGTAGAAGAATCTGTCAAGGAAGAAAAGAAATCTGAAGAGAAGGAATGTTCTCCACAAGAAAGAAGAACTTATAGAGAACTTCTCAAGAATAAGTTAAGAGCAATGGGCATTAAGAACCCATTGATTATGGATATGATGCCTGGTGAAGAAAAAACCATGAAGGCAATGACATCTTCTGATGCTAAACTGGCAGCAACTTGCGAAGGTGTAATGCCTGATCCAATTGATTATGATAAGCACAATCAAGCAAAAAAAACTGCAAGGATATATAACAAGGCAATTCGTGGAATGGGATCGGAAAAAGAATTTTTGAAGAGAACGGGTCCACAACTTCCTGGTGGATTGAAGGGAGTCTAAAAAAATACCAAAGTATACTATATAATGTAAGTATGTGATAAAACAATGCTTTCATTTTTACTCCCTTTAGCATCTAAGGTAATTTCTGATGCCGTCAACAAGATTCCAGAGAACGAAGAACTCGGTGAAAAGTTGGTTGAGATCTGTCTTGTTATCTTGGGTAAAGCGGTTAAGTTAACCAAGACTGACATGGACGATCAACTTCTTGAAGTTGTCAAGAAGGCAATGGTTGCACGCGAAGAGTGATACCTTACTTTTTATAAATATCTTTATACAAGATTCAAAGGTAAAACGACATGGCACCACTTTGGGGATCTGGAGATGTATCTGGTGACGAGCCAAAGTTCGCGGCACATCATGAAGGGATGGATACTTCCAACTTCACAGTATATGGTGTCGATGAAACTGAGGTTGGATTAGCAGCAACAACTGCCTATGCAGTTACTCATGGCGGATGGGTTGGAATCACAACCTATGTCGATGTTCATGGAACTCTTAGAGTTAAGTCAGAAACTCTGGTAGCAATCGGAATCACTGGTCTGGATCAAAACGACGACGCAGTATTCCCAGAATGATAATTGAGTGATGTATGAGATTTGACGAATTGAATGAGAGTAATTACTTACTCTTCGCTATAAAATTCTATAACAATCCTCAAGCTGTTACCAGAGATGACTTTGAGTCTGATCTGAAACGGATTCGTTATATAAAAAGATTGTTGAAAAGATATAAGAATACTGGTGAACTTAAGATTCATCTGATATTAAATCATCTTATCATTCTTTTCAATGTATTTGATGATGCCGCTGTTCCTCTTTTGTTCTATAACTTAGAGCAAGACCTTTGGCCAGCAATAAAAAGTTTTCTTGTTTTCTTGAATAGGGTACCAGAGTATCCTAAGACAGTAATAAATGAGATTGAAATAGACGAAGTTTGCTTACAAGAGTTAAAGAATCTCTAATGGACATCGATAGAATTATTGATATTGTTAGAACTCTCAAAGAGGAGGGTGGTCCAACCATGTCTATATCACATGGTCAGATTGCTGGTACTGTTGAAGCAGGTGATGATCCTCCTGTAAAGAAAAAGAGAAAGAAAGGAGAACCCACTATTATTGGTAGAGGATGTTTTCCTGGTGTTAGAAAACGCTGGATGGCATAAAATGTTCAGTCAAGGTTCAAAGGTAGCGGTTCTTGAATCTAAACTTGATATGTATGAAGACCTGTCACGCGAAATGCTGGCAAAGTTGGAGTCCGCTGTAGAAAAGATATCTGAAGGTAATAATCGTATTGCTCAGATTCTCACAAAGCACGATGAGAGAATAGAGCAAAGTATGAAGACGGATACACTCATTATCAAAATGATTGATGAGTTAAAAGCAGAAAGTGAAAAGGACCATAAGGTCATTCACGATAGAATTGATAGGTTACAGGTAGAGATAAAAGCATTCTCAAAGTTCCGTTGGCAAGTTGGTGGAGTGCTAGTAGTGGCAGCACTTCTTATTGGTGCGGGCAGCAGATTAGCACCATTTTTCTTGACTTCACCCCAAGCCGCTGCTATAATAGAGCGACAGTAAAGACCTTTTGTAATGGATCTAGTTGATTCCAAGTATATTGGACTAGTATCTTCGCGTCTACAAAAATTCAAGAAGGTCAAGGCAGACCTGTATAACTTCCGCTGTCCTATCTGTGGTGATTCACAGAAGAACAAGAACAAGACGCGGGGGTATTTTTATGTCGTGAAGAATAATACAAACTTCAAATGCCATAACTGCGGTGCTAGTTTGTCCTTGAATAATTTCCTCAAGAAGATTGATACAACCCTCTATAAGCAGTATACCCTTGAGAAGTTCAAGGAGGGACATACTGGTAGAAGTTTTGTTGTTGATGAACCAGAGTTCACTTTCAAGAAACCTATTTTCAAAAAGAAGGTCGATTTACCTAGAGCATCTGAATCTGAAGTTGCTAGGGAATACTTACTTAAAAGAAATCTAAATCCAGAAAAGTTTTACTTTGCTGACAAGTTCAAACAGTGGACAAATACACAAAAACAAACCTTTGACACTATTGGTAGAGATGAGCAGCGTATTATCATCCCTATGTACGATAGGGATAAAAATCTAATCGGTTTTCAGGGTAGAAGTCTAGTTCCTAATCCGGTTAAATATATCACTGTGATGTTGAACGATGATTCTCCGAAACTATACGGACTTGAAACCATCGATGAAGAAAAACCGATTTACATTGTTGAAGGACCCTTTGACTCCACGTTCGTGGAAAACGCTGTTGCTATGTGCGGGTCCGATGTTGATATTCGGTCGCTTGGTTGGCGCGATTATATTTGGGTTCTTGATAATGAACCACGTAACCGAGAAATCGTCAACCGAATCGCCAAACTTATCGATAGAGGAGACAAAGTAGTTATCTGGGGAAACAACATTGTAGAGAAAGATATTAACGATATGATCCTTGCTGGACATGACGTTATGTCTATGTTAAAATTAAATACATATTCTGGTTTAGAAGCAAAAGTTAAATTCAACACTTGGAAAAAAATATGAGCAACGGGACAAAGGTAGTTAAGAGAAACGGAAAAACTGAACCTCTTGATTTGAATAAACTCCACGTTATGGTGGAAGAAGCATGTAAAGATCTAGCAGGAGTTTCTGCTTCTCAGGTTGAAATGCAGTCTGGAATTCAGTTTTATGATGGCATCACTACAGCAGAGATTCAAGAGATTCTGATTCGCTCTGCTAGCGACCTTATTGATCTGGACCATCCCAACTATCAATTCGTGGCAGCACGTTTGCTTCTGTTCGCTCTCAGAAAGCAAATTAATGGTCGTAGACATGACACTCTGACTGTTTACGAGCACACTAAGAATTGTGTTAATAAAGGAGTCTACGATCCAGAGATTCTAAATCTTTATACTAGGGAAGAGTTTGATAAACTCGAATCTTTTATTGACCATCAACGTGATTACCTGTTTACTTACGCAGGTCTTCGTCAGGTTGTTGACAAGTACCTGGTTCAAGACCGCAGCACAGGTGCTCAATATGAGACACCACAATTCATGTACCTCTTGATTGCGGCAACTATTTTTTCTAAGTATCCTAAGGAAACCAGACTGGAATATGTCAGAAAATACTACAACGCAATCTCAAAGCACAAAATCAACATTCCCACACCTATCATGGCGGGAGTGCGAACTCCACTTCGACAATATGCTAGCTGTGTTCTTGTTGATGTTGATGACTCCCTCGATTCTATCTTTAGCTCTGATATGGCAATTGGCAGGTATGTTGCACAAAGGGCGGGAATCGGCATCAACGCAGGTCGAATCCGTGGCATCAACGCTAAAATCAGAGGCGGAGAAGTTCAGCACACAGGCGTTGTCCCTTTCCTCAAGAAGTTTGAAGCAACTGTCCGATGCTGCACTCAAAATGGCATCAGAGGTGGATCAGCGACTGTCCACTTCCCAATCTGGCACCAAGAAATCGAAGACATCATTGTCCTAAAAAATAATAAAGGAACCGAAGATAACCGTGTCCGAAAACTTGATTACTCCATCCAAATCTCTAAACTTTTCTATGAAAGGTTTATCACTAACAAGGACATTAGTCTCTTTAGTCCTCACGATGTGCCTGGGCTTTATGATGCTTTCGGTACTCCTGAGTTTGATGAGTTATATGGAAAGTACGAAGCAGATGCGTCGGTCCCTAGAAAAACCATTGGTGCTCAAGAACTCTTCCTCGACATCCTGAAAGAACGCGCAGAGACTGGTCGTTTGTACATCATGAACATTGACCACTGCAACTCTCACTCTTCCTTCATGGATAAAGTTGAGATGAGTAACCTCTGTCAGGAGATTACTCTCCCAACCAAACCACTCCAACACATTGACGACCCTAACGGTGAAATTGCTCTCTGCATTCTTTCTGCTATTAATGTTGGAAAAATTAGGGATCTTGAGGATCTTGAAGTTCTCTGCGATCTTGCTGTTAGGAGTCTTGATGAACTTATTGATTTTCAAAACTACCCCATCACAGCAGCAGAAATCGCCACAAAGGCACGCCGCTCACTTGGAATCGGTTATATCGGTTTAGCACACTTCCTGGCGAAGCAGGGGTACAATTACGCCGATAAAGGTGCTTGGGAAGCAGTTCACAAACTGACAGAAGCCTTCCAATATTACTTGATTTCTGCTACAGTGGACCTGGCACAAGAGAAAGGTGCCTGTGAATACAGTAACCGTACCAAGTATGGCAATGGAATTCTTCCAATCGATACATATAAACATGATGTCGATGAAATAGTTCCGAATGAGCTTCACTATGATTGGGAGAGTCTTAGACTTAGGGTCAAGGAACATGGAGTACGGAACTCAACACTGTCTGCTCAAATGCCATCAGAGAGCAGTTCCGTTGTGTCAAACGCAACAAATGGCATCGAACCACCTAGAGGGTATTTGTCCATTAAGAAGAGCAAAAAAGGACCACTCAAACAAATCGTTCCCCAGTATGCTAGCCTTAAGAACAATTACACACTTCTCTGGGACATGGAGTCTAATAGGGGTTACATTAATATTGTTGCTGTTATGCAAAAGTTTTTTGACCAAGCAATCAGTGGAAACTGGAGTTATAACCCAACCCAGTATCCAGATAATGAAGTACCCGTCTCCGTGATGGCACAGGACCTTCTGACCACTTATAAGTATGGTTGGAAGACAAGTTACTACCAAAACACATATGACTTCAAGACCGATGAGGTAGAAGATACCAAAGAAAGTCTTGATAATCTAATCGCTCAAATAGAACAAGCAGAGGAGGAAGAGTGTGAGTCTTGTAAGATTTAAGACGAACAGCGAGAGTAAACCCGTGGTAAATTCTATGACGGTGTTCAACTCAGAAACAGTTGACACCAAGAAGCAACCAATGTTCTTTGGAAAACCTTTGGGTATCCAAAGATACGACTCTTACAAGTACCCAGTTTTTGATAAACTAACAACACAACAACTTGGTTATTTCTGGAGACCTGAGGAGGTCTCCTTACAAAAAGATCGCAGTGACTATCAGACACTGCGTCCAGAGCAAAAGCATATCTTCACTTCTAACCTAAAGTATCAGATTATGCTGGACTCTGTTCAGGGTCGTGGTCCTGGTATGGCATTCATTCCATACTGCTCCCTCCCTGAATTGGAAGCATGTATGGAAGTCTGGGGATTCATGGAAATGATTCACAGTCGTTCATACACTCACATCATCAAGAACGTCTATGCTGACCCATCAGACGTGTTTGACCACATCTTGACCGATGACCGTATCGTAGAACGCGCTCAGAGCGTTACTGAAGCATACAATGACTTCATCAACGCTGCCCATCAGTATGATAACTCTATGGAGTGGCAGCACGCATTAGAGCAAGTCCCCTACGCACTCGATTCAAGGTATGAACTTAAACGCAAACTCTTCAGAGCAGTTGCAAACGTTAATATTCTTGAAGGTATTCGCTTTTACGTCTCATTTGCTTGTAGTTTTGCTTTTGGCGAACTCAAGCTTATGGAAGGAAGTGCAAAGATCATCTCCTTAATTGCCAGAGACGAAAACCAGCATCTTGCCATCACTCAGAACATTCTAAATAAATGGAAGCAGGGAGATGACCCAGAAATGGCAAAGATTGCCAAGGAAGAAGAACCTTGGTTGATCAGCACATTTGAAAACTGTGTAAATCAAGAAAAACTTTGGGCAGAGTACCTGTTCAAAGATGGGTCTATGATAGGTCTTAATGACAAATTGTTACAACAATATGTCGAATGGGTCGCTAATCGTAGAATGAAAGCAATCGGACTGAAACCACTTTATGACATCTCCGCTAAAAACAATCCACTGCCCTGGACGGAACACTGGATTTCTTCCAAAGGTCTCCAAGTTGCCCCTCAGGAAACTGAAGTGGAATCATATATCGTTGGAGGTATCAAGCAAGATGTCAAAAAAGATACATTCTCAGGATTCCAACTCTGACCCAAGAAACGAAGAAGATTATGATACATGGGAATATGGTACTGAACCTATTCCCCATGATCATACTTGGACCGAATCTACTGAATCTACCGAATCTGATGAATTTGCCAGAATCTGGAAAGAGATGGACGAAATTGAACCACTTACTCCGATTCCGCAACCATCGGAAGATATTAAGGAAGCATCATTAGCAGCATACCAAGAGGCAGCTGCTTCTGATGACTTTTTATTTGGTGCTTATGACGCATACGACGCTTATACTAGAGAGGACTGAGGTCCTCTCTTTTTTTATAAATACCCATATAGGAAAAAGTGTTGTCGTCAGATGAAGTCGTTTAGGAAATTTATTACTGAAAATATAAAAGAAGAAGCGTTTCCTGTATCTGATGCTGACAAAAAGAAATTGCAGCGTCAGGCTAGACCAGAAACATCATCACTTTCTTCTCAACGAATTCGTAGAGGACTTGATACAGCAAGAAAACCACTTTCTTCTGATGAGATTATAGGTCTTTGGAAATCTGCCAAATCTACAAAACCATCAGTTGTTGCTACATCAAGTAAACCAGAATCTGGTGTATATTTCGGTAGTTCTAAAAAAGCAATCAAAACTGCACAAGAGCAAGAAAAAAGACAACAAGTTAAAGACACTCTTTTAAAAAATCAGGGTGGATCTGCAGAACTTCAAGCAGCACAAAGTTCTGGTCCAGAGGAAACGATGGTCGGTAAACGTGCAGAACCTGGAACTGGAAAAAAATATCGCCAAGCGACTAGAGCAGTAGAGAAACCAAAAGGAGTTAAGCAAGCAGAAGTTTCCAAAGCTTTAAAATCCCGCAGAGCAGAGTTGGAGCGAAAAAGAGCAGCAGTAAATAAACCACCTACAGCAGCACAACTAAAAACCTTTAAGAAAGGTCGTGTAAGAGGTTATATCGGACAATCTGGAGTACCAACAGCAAAAGGTATTCAAACTTATGCTACTAGAAGTGTAACTAGGGGATATGGCGATGCTGATTATAATCCATCAAAACGTGGTGTAAAAAATCCAGGACAATCAGCAAAGACTGTTGATGATCTTGTGAGTAGAGCAGCTGCTGGTGATAAACCAGCAAGAAGCAAAGTCAGAAAGACTTATAAGTCTATGACTAGTCGTTATAAAGATATTGTTCCACAAACTGCAAGACGTGAAGCGGCATTTAAGTCGTTGGAGGATGCTAGAAGACGTGCTTTAAAAAGGGCGTTCAATGCTCCTGCTGCTCAAAGACCACCGTCTGCTGGTGGTACAGCACCATCTAGCAGCAAACCAAGTTCTGGTACTGGTAGTGGTCGTGGTGGCAGCGGTAGCACTCCAACACAACCTAGTACTTCTCAGGGTGGAACTGCCACTCTGACAAAGACAAAAACTTCACAAACTTTAAATTTAGGAACTCCACCAACAACTCAAGCACCTTCAAAACCAACAGGTGCTGCTAGAGTCACTTCAAGTCAAACTAATTTCGTTCAACCACCAGCAAAACCATCACCTACCAAACCAACAGGTGCTGCTAGAGTCACTTCAAGTCAAACTAATTTCGTTCAACCACCAGCAAAACCATCACCTACCAAACCTCAGTCACAAGGTCAGAAAATGACTTTTCGTGACTTGCGTACACAAACAGGATTTACAACCAGTCGCAGAGGATCTTACTCATATAAACCATCTTCACCTGCTGTTAAGGGCGTCAAAGGTGCTCTCCGTGGTATTGGTCGTGTTGCTGGTCCTGCTGCTGCTATCGCAGATGTTGGACTTTCCTACAAAGATGCTAGAGACGCTGGATATTCTAAGCGTCAGTCAGTTAAGAGAACTGCCGCACAGGTCGGTGCGGGAACAGCTGGTGGATGGGCAGGTGCTAAGGCAGGTCTCGCACTCGGAGCAAAGATTGGTTCTTTCTTAGGTCCTAAGGGGGCTCTGATAGGCGGTGCTCTTGGTGGTATTGCTGGCGGTATTGCTGGTTACGCAGGTGCTAGAGGACTTGCTACTAAGGTCCTTAATAAGACCATGAAACCACCAGCACAAAGACCTAGAGTAAATCAACAGCAGGTTCAGAACACTGCGAATAATCTTAAAAATAAGCAGCAAACTGCTTCTTTTAAATTGAATAAGGCAGGAACTGCTGTTGTTGTGGATAATCCAGCAGCAATGAATTTGGTAACTAAGTCTCAGTATGATAAGATTGTTGCTAAGAGAAAGGCGGAAAAAGCAAATCCAAAACCAAGAAAAAATACATTCTCAATGAAGACTTTTGAAGAGTTTGTACTTGAGACCTCTGATGCTATGCTGAAGAGTGGATACACTATTGATGAGACTATTCAATTCTGGACTCTTGAAGATGAAGAACTTGCTGAGAAAGTGATTTCTTCACTGACTCTTACTGAGAGTGTTAGCTATGATAGTGATCTCTATGCCGTTTGTGAGGGAATTGGAGCACTAACAAGAATTGCTCCTTGGGCATTAAGGCAAGCAGGTAAGTTAAAAGGTCTTTTCGGCAGATCTGGAACCACTACTATCACTCGCAGTCAGACCAGAGGTGGATTATTCAATACTGGTTTCATGAAGAGAGTTTTTGGCAAACCAAAAACTCAAGTAACTGGTAGAAACATTCCAAAACCACCAAGAAAACCTCTTGGAACAGCAGGTAAAATTGCTGCCCTTGGAACACTTGGATTAGGTCTTGGAGTTGCTACAAAGAATATTCTTGATGCTGAGAAAGGAAAGGGGCAGGGGGTAAAAGTAGAAGATGATCCCACTAAAGATATAATTCCAAATCCAAATAGCGATCCAAATACCATGGATGCTTATGGTTGGTGGAAGAAATCACATGCTGGTAGACCAGTAAGTAAGCAAAACTAACGAGTAACTGCTCTCTTAACTAAAATGGTTCCTTCAACGACTCTTGTCCTTTCGTTGTTAGGATCTTGTAGTACGACATCGTAAAAATATTTTCCTGCTTTCAAGTTAATAGTATTTGCTTTTGTCATTATAATTTCTAAACGTCCTCCTCTTCTATCATTACCAAAGTCAACTGTAAAGGTTCCCGCTTCACTAGAAGTTTCGTAGCGTCTCATTTTACAACACGCAGTGTATCCAGTCAGATTCTTTGGTGAATTTGACTGAGTATCTTCTAATACAAATGTTTGAGTAAAGTCGCAACCTGTATACATTAACAGATTTACGATAAATGTTGGTTGTTGTGACATTATGGACAGTTAGTAGAAAATCCTGCTCTCACATTCACAGTTCCTTCTAGAACAATTAATTTATCACCATTAGGTCTTGTTGCCATTACATCATATACATATCTTCCAGGTTTTATCAATGAAGTATCGCTATCTGTCATCGATAAGGTCAAATTACCATCAGCAGCACTGGTAATACCTACAGTAAAGTTATAGGCAGTGGAACTGTCTGGATGCTTTCTCATTTGAGACTCTACTGTGTATCCAGACAGATTTGTAGGTAGACCACCTAACTGATACAATTCAAAGTTTTCTGAAAAATCAGAATGAGAACTTATTGTTAAATTTCTGACGTAGACCGACATCAGTATAACTCTTTATTGATTATTTATCAAGGGCTTGACATAAACCTTGATTGTGAATAGACTAGGTTTGTCCCGGTTAAAGATAAATAATAGCTCATATAATTTTAAAGTATGAGTTATGAAAACCCATGGGTTTTTAAAGGTAGAATTTTTCTATCTGAGGACATTAACGATTTGTATGGTTTTGTCTACAGGATTACTAATTTACAAACAGGTAAACGGTACATCGGTAGAAAATACTTTTGGTCCTTTAGAAAGCCACCAGGAAAGAAAAGAAAAGTAAAACAAGAATCAGATTGGAAAAAGTACTATGGTTCTTGCCCAGAATTAAAGGAGGATATAAAAAAGTATGGCAAAGAGATCTTCAGTAGAGAAATACTGAGTATTCACGATACAAAAGGCAATTGTAACTTTGAAGAAACAAAACAATTGTTTCTTAACAATGTATTATCAGAAGCACTTGACGACGGAAGTCCTGCCTATTATAATAGTAATATTCTAGGTCGCTACATGCGTAAGGACTATGGTAACTTTACAAGAAAACCTATACAAGATACATGATTATGTAATTGATAGGATTCATATTCTTTGTGAAGATGACATAGATAATGCTTATGCTGTACACTGTGAGTTCAAGGAATGGATGAACCCAAAGATTAAAAGTACTGATGTAATTTCACTAGAATACATAGGAGATGAAGATGGAGGTAACGTCTAAGGTTTTCAAAAAGAAGATTCTAGATAGAATCAAATTACTTACCAATAGTGGTAAACATCTTGAAGCATCTGCTCTTTATAAAAAATACTTCACATGATCAAAACTATTTTTGCTATGCTGGCAGCAGTTTCTGTGGGAACTCCTGCTTTTGCCGATAACTCTAAAATCACCAAGGGTTATTACACTATGGACTCAATGGGGTGTATGATTGTCCGCGAATGCACCAAAGATGTCCAGCGAGTCAAAGATATCAGCATTATTGCTAATGTTTATCCCGATAGTGATTATAGTATCATTGCTGACGAGTTCGGTAGAATGCTCGTTGCCCTTGATAAGGTCGGAGTTGAGGTGTTTCTAGCAGATGAAAAATATTTTCCTGTTGGACATCGTGGTGTCTATCACACTGTAAGTAATAACTTCTTCCTGAATAAGACTTACATGCGTCGCCCTGGTGTATTGATGTCTGTGATGCGTCATGAGGGATGGCATGCAGCACAGGATTGTATGGCAGGTACTATTAAGAACTCTTTGATTGCCATTATCAATCCTGAAGAAGATGTACCTACAATGTACCGTGAAATGGCAGAACGGTCTTACCCAGCATCTGCTGTTCCCTGGGAAGCAGAGGCGGGATGGGCAGGAAGAACTGAAGGAATGACTGCTAAAGCACTGGATGCTTGTGCTAATGGTAAAATGTGGGAGGTGTATAAACCGACCCCTTTGACTGAAAAGTGGTTACGTGAAGAGGGATATATCACTAAATAATAACATCCGAAATTTTTCGGAAGACCACCCAAGATAAATTCTTTGATTTCTCTTAAGAATTATAATGTAGAATTTATTGTTGGAAACAAGAATTTACATATGACACATTTAACGAGAGATGTGTTAATCAAGACCATCGTTGCCGAAGAAATGGTAGGTTGTGGTGGTACTGATTACGTCAAATCCCTAAAAAGTGCATATCATCGATGGGAACACGAATCAAGTGAAACCCTTTGTAAAAGATATAACCAAATACAAAACTCAAACATCACTGTTGAAATATTGGCACCCTAAATAGCAGTGCCTTATTTCACACATAATGCCAGAAGAAGTAAAAGAAGTTTCTAAAGCAGAAGCAAAGGAAGAAGAAAAAAAGAAGGGTCCATTTGCTAAACTAAGAGATGCTGCTACTGATCATGAAGGTCAGTTGGAAGCAATTAGCACAATGGTCAGACTTGGTATTCTTGTCTGGTCTGGTGGTATTTTAACTCTTGCTTACATTAAACTTCCTGCTGCATTTGGTATTCCTGAGCAGAAACTTGATCCCACTTTTATCGCATCGGTCTTTACTGGTGTTTTAGCAACATTCGGTGTTCAGACTGCTAAGAAGTCTGGCGATGGAACGATGAAGATGGGTAATGCTGGCGGTGTATCTAAGGCAGATTTGGAGAAACTGATTGCTGCTGCTGCCGCAACTGCTCCTGCTCAAACGATTCGTATTGAGCAAGCACCTCTTCAGATTAGTACCGCTGCTCCTAAGAACGACGGTGAACCACCCGTAATGCCTACAATTTAATGCCATGATGCTACTCACTTTGTTTATTGTTGGTCATATGGAAATCGGTAATGGAATTTGCCGTACCGAAATGATGATTTATGATGAACCAGTTGCTATGGAATATCCCTGTGAATATTACTCTGAGTTGAAGGATTTAGATAAAACCTTTACTGGACAATAAAATGCAAAAACTTATTAACGTTTTAGCTCTTGCTTCATTTGGTGTATCTGCTGCCATTGTTGGTGGTGGTGCTTATGTGTATCTTAATAAGGATGCTTTGATTGAATCTGCCAAAGCAGCAGCAACTAAAGCAGCAACCGAAGCAGTTGCTGGTGCTCTCCCTGGTATGCTTGAAAAGGCAATGCCTAAGATGCCAGAAGTAACTGGCGGTGCCGTTCCAACTGGTAAGACTGGATCCGCTCTTCCCTTCTGATTATGGCATTCAACAAAAAGACTGATGTTCCAGAAGTAATTCCATCCACACCACCAAAGAGATTCTCTACAAAGAATATTGCTATTGGATTAGGTGTGGTATTTGGTATTGCTCATATTGGTATTCTCGGTCATTTGTTGAATGCTGTTCGACCGCAGTATCCAGTAATTAATTTTCCACAGGGAGATTATTCATCCTATAAAGTTGAAGCAACTAGGGATGGATATAAAATTGAATATAAAGCAAACGACCCTGCTATTTTAAACTCTGAAAAGTCTCTTCAGTTGGACCAGAATAAGAAAGGATTCTTTGGTGGTGGTATAACACGTAGAAGAGAATATCGTGTAGACCAATATACAATGGATGGTGCTAGAAACCTAGGAGGTGGGGCATTAGACCCCGAGGGAAAGTTGGGTGCCAAAAGCGAAGAGTGCATCAGGGCGGACGCTGGCGCACGCTCACAGGGTGCGATGGCAGGAACCGCAATTAGTGCTGGACTCATAGTTCCTGCTGTTTCTAGTATTCCTTATGTTGGATGGCTAGCAGGTGGATGGGCACTTCTTTTGGGACAGAAATTAGGTTCTGATATTGGTTCTGAAGTGGGGTCTACATTTAATGACTGCTGATCCTAAAATAGAACATAAGTTTAAGTATTATTGGGGTGGAGAAGACAACTGGTATACTAAGAGTAAGAGATGGGCAAACAAACAAAAATTTCCCATCAATCATCTTGCTCTAGGTTTCATAGAGTGGTTATGGACTATGTGGGTTCAAGGTAAAGTTGATATGGAGATGACTGACGTGGATAAACAAGTTAATGAGATCATAAAAACTTGGGATGAAGAAGAAAAACAAGAACCAGTAATAGAAATCAAAAAGTCTGATGTAGAAGGACTTGATGATATTCGTATCAGAGATCCTTGGTTTGATGACGGAGATTGGAATGATGCTTCTATCAACTACAGGAAGTGGCAATGAAAGATATAAACGATCCTGTCTGGTCTGTTATTATTCTTCTCTGTTGCGGACTTGCATTTACGCTATATTGTGTCATATATATTCTACGCCTATCATTTAAGGAACTAGAAGAAGATGTCCAAGAGTCCGAACAAGGGCAAGAAGGGGACTGCAAACAACAAGAAGCAGAACCAGGGCAACGCAACAGCGAAGAAGGCTAAAAACGGAGGTAAGAAGAAGTAATGCAGAAACTAGTAAACGTGGTAGCACTACTATCAGGACTTGTATCTCTGGGTGTTGTTGGTGGAGGAGCATATCTCTTCCTCAATAAGGATGCGATGATTGAAGATGTAAGAGTAAAGGCAACAGAAGAAATCACTAAGGCAGTTACAGAAGCACTTCCAGGAATGGTAGAG
>Ga0255776_10001763_pt1 | contig 24537 bp, 22 predicted proteins | sample 071ome_19_FD_179974 | JGI IMG/M metagenome (GOLD analysis project Ga0255776, IMG submission 179974) | Coastal salt marsh microbial communities from the Groves Creek Marsh, Skidaway Island, Georgia - 071413AT metaG (version 2) | ecosystem: Environmental > Aquatic > Marine > Intertidal zone >... | reverse complement strand
GTCTGCAGGATTATAAGGCTTACAACCTGTGTTGGCTGTAATGGCTTTATCAAAGCCAAGCTGAATCATATCCAGTGACTGAACGAAAGCATCGATAACACGAACAGGAGAGTCCGCTTCGACATAATCTTCAATACTTGGTGGAAGAAGAGAAGTTTGGTGCCTGGGTTGGCCTTGCTTGTATCTCATAAAAAATAACCGCGAACTGTGTCGCGGTTATTTTGCCCTATCAGGAAACTGTTTTCACACAGTCTCTGAAGGCGCTTTTTTTATGATTAGTTCAGTACAGCTAAACTAATTTGAAAGGACTGCATTATAGGTTTTTGGTTACTTCTACGGTCGTAACTTTTTCACCTGTTAGCCAGTTATTCAGCTGTTCAATATCTGACTGGGCCAACTGACCTGAAACCAGCTTAAGTTGGAAGTTCGCTACAATATAGTCATAGCGTGCGTCAGCCAGATTTCGTTGTGCTTCATACAGATTACGTTGAGCGATTAACACGTCAACAATGTTACGAGTCCCTACCTCATAGCCTAGCTCGGTGGCTTCCAGTGCACTGGTGCTGGAAATCACAGATTGTTTACGAGCGTCGATTCTCAACACACTGGACGTCACATTGGAGTATAGGGTACGAGTCTGTTGGGTGATGTCGCGATTCGCAAAGGTCAGGTTATGACGAGCTTCTTCAAGATCTGCGGTTGCTTGTCGTACAGTCGCGCTCACTCCGCCACCGGCATAAAGAGGTAAGCTGAAGTTTAAGGCAAAGACGGTGCTTTCCGGGTCCGAGTCATTTGACGTCGCGTTGGACGAGTCGATGGACTGCTCACCGTAACTTGCCGTGAAATCCAGCGTTGGCAAGTGACCAGACTTGGAAGAACTCAAGTTGTCTTCAGCAGCGGTTACAGCATATTGAGCGGCTGCTAGAGAAGGATTGCTCTTGATTGCAGTAGTTACCCATTCTTGTGCTGAGGCAGGAACTGGATCCGCAATCGGATAGTCCGCAGAAAGTGCATCCAGCACAGGATAAACTTCACCCGTTAACTTGGTCAGGTCTTCAAAGGCAATGTTTAGATCATTCTGCGCAACGATACGATTTACTCGTGCGCCATCAAACGACGCTTGAGCTTCATGAACGTCCGTAATAGGAATCAAACCTACTTCAAAATGCTGTTTGGTTTGTTCTAGCTGGCGACCTACTGCTTTTTCTTCGGCGATGCGAAGTGTCAGATTTTCATGCGCTCGTAGCACTTCAATATAAGTCGTTGCTGTACGTAAGGTCAGATTCTGTTGATCAGAAATATAAGTGTATTGAGCCGATTGCGTAGTGCTCTTGGCTGCCTGCCAATCGCTCCAAACGCCACCATCGAATAACACTTGCTTGCCCGAAACGCTCCATTCGGTAGTTTCGCTGTCGTTTTCAACTAACGCGTTCGAGCTGGAAATATCAGAATCTGTATAGCTTGCGCCGACGCCCACTTGTGGTAGTAAGCCTGAGAATGCCTGTTCTTCGACTTCCCTACGGCTATCGAAACGTGCTTTAGACGCAGCAATTTCAGCATCTTTGGCAATGGCGTCCTGATAAATTTCTACTAAGTTTGCAGACCAGGCGGGCGCAACGCCCATCGCAAGTAGCAAAGCAGAGTATTTTAAACGTCCTTTTAACATATGAATGTGACCTTGTTTTTTTGTTTGAAGTCTTGGCTTTTGAAGGCTGATTGCCATGTCAAAAGCAAAAATTCGATCCCCAGCACCAGTATATACGAGTAAATATAGAAGACGTACCACTTCAGTTAAACAAAATCGGGCCTGTGATCGACTTTATTAATCGTTTTTGCTCTCTGATGGACCTTAAAAGGTATTGATTTCCTTCATAACAGTACCTCTACATATTTTGTGGTTGTTTGCTTGGCTCAGGTGTAACAAAATACCGCTTTCAGAGTTTCTATGATGTGTCATCAGGCATTTCAAATGTGTATTTAAGGCTCACCTTGGTGTAGCAGACTGACTTAACGTATTCCTGTTTCAACGGTAGTACCTCAACAGATAGTGCTATAACTGTTATACGTTAAGTGTTATTAGCTTGGATTATTGTGGATTTAAGCAATAGCGTCATGATTAGGAGAAGGATGATATGAGTGCAATTCCAGAAGATTTTTTAAGTAAGAACGCCCAGGTTGATGAGGCGTCTATTCAGCCTTTTCCTAATTCCCGAAAAGTCTATGTAGAAGGCTCTCGGGCAGACATTCAGGTGCCAATGCGTGAAATTACCCTGGCAGACACACCGACCGATTTTGGTGGTGAGAAGAATGATCCGGTCTTGGTTTACGATACGTCTGGACCTTACACCGATCCTGCGGCGGACATCGATATTCGTAAAGGCTTGAAAGATGTTCGAGCTGACTGGATTCTGGAACGAAATGACACAGAAATCCTGGAGAGTTTCAGTTCTGAATTTTGTCGTGAGCGCATGGCCGATGAAACACTGGATCAATTGCGTTTCGATCTGACTCGCCAGCCACGTAAAGCCAAAGCTGGGCAAAACGTAACTCAGCTGCATTACGCCAGAAAAGGTATTATCACGCCAGAAATGGAATACATTGCCATTCGTGAGAACAGCAAATTACAAGCTGCCAAAGCTTCGGATATGTTGAAACAGCAACATCCGGGGGAGTCTTTTGGTGCCAATATTCCGGAAGAAATTACGCCTGAGTTCGTTCGTGAAGAAGTGGCTCGTGGTCGCGCTATTATTCCAGCCAATATTAACCACCCTGAAGTAGAGCCAATGATTATTGGTCGTAACTTCCTGGTGAAAATTAACGGCAATATTGGTAACTCAGCGTTAGGTTCTTCCATTGAAGAAGAAGTAGAAAAGTTGACCTGGGGTACTCGCTGGGGTGCGGATACCGTGATGGACTTATCTACAGGTAAGAACATTCATGAAACTCGTGAGTGGATCATCCGAAATTCTCATGTGCCAATTGGCACCGTGCCGATTTATCAGGCGCTGGAAAAAGTAAACGGCATTGCCGAAGACCTGACTTGGGAAGTGTTCCGCGATACCTTGATTGAACAAGCCGAGCAGGGTGTTGATTATTTCACTATCCATGCGGGTGTGCTTTTACGCTATGTTCCTTTAACCGCTAAACGTGTTACCGGTATTGTGTCGCGTGGTGGTTCTATCATGGCGAAGTGGTGTCTTGCTCACCATAAAGAAAATTTCCTATACACCCACTTCGAAGAAATTTGTGAGATTTGTAAAGCGTACGATGTCTCTTTCTCTCTAGGTGATGGTTTGCGTCCGGGTTCTGTTGCGGATGCCAATGACGAAGCTCAGTTTGGTGAATTAGAAACCTTGGGTGAATTGACCAAGATTGCCTGGAAACATGATGTTCAGGTGATGATTGAAGGTCCAGGTCATGTGCCTATGCACCTGATTAAAGAGAACATGGATAAGCAGCTTCGCGAATGTGATGAAGCGCCTTTCTATACTTTAGGACCTCTGACTACTGATATTGCGCCAGGTTATGACCACATTACATCCGGAATCGGTGCAGCCATGATTGGTTGGTATGGTTGTGCAATGTTGTGTTACGTGACGCCGAAAGAACATTTGGGTCTACCAGACAAAGACGATGTAAAGACCGGGATTATCACCTACAAGTTAGCTGCGCATGCGGCAGACTTGGCTAAGGGTCATCCTGGAGCTCAAATCCGCGATAACGCTTTGTCCAAGGCGCGTTTTGAATTCCGTTGGGAAGATCAGTTCAACTTGGCGTTGGACCCGGATACGGCGCGTGCTTATCACGATGAAACCCTGCCTAAAGAATCAGCAAAAGTTGCGCACTTCTGTTCAATGTGTGGGCCGAAGTTCTGCTCTATGAAAATTTCTCAGGAAGTTCGTGATTACGCAGCAGAAAATCGTATTGATACGGTGGATGTGGCGGTTGAGCAAGGTATGGAAGAAAAAGCGAGTGAGTTTAAGGAACAAGGCAGTCAGCTTTACCACAAGGTTTAAGGTCTGAAGGTTATTTGTTTCGATCTCTTAATGAGCTTATAAAGGAAAGCCAGCGTTTGCTGGCTTTCTTGATTTTGATAGATCTATTGAGGTTTATATGTCCGACATGTCCGGTCCTGCTGATTTTTCTGTGATGACTCAGGGGGACGTAGAAATTCTTGAGAAAACGCGGAGTCATGATGGCTTCTTTAAATTGAATGTGTACAAACTGCGACACAAGCTATTTGAAGGCGGTTGGAGTCAGGTCATCACTCGGGAGTTATTTGAGCGTGGGCATGCTGTGGGCGTGTTGCTTCATGATCCTGATCTCGACTGCATCCTGATGGTTGAACAATTCAGGCTAGGCGTTGCTGTTGCAGATCTGGGCGATTCCCCTTGGCCGTTAGAGATCGTGGCCGGCATGCTGGATAAGAATAAGCCCGCTGAAGAAGTTGCTCGAATGGAGGCTCAGGAAGAGGCGCATTGCGAGGTTGGGGAGCTTGAACCCATTCAGGGTTACTATGCTTCGTCCGGCGGTACGTCAGAGCATGTGCAGATTTTTTATGGGCAGATTGATGCATCTGGTCTGGCAGGTCGAATTGCGGGGTTGGATGATGAATCAGAAGATATTAAGGTGCATTTGATTCCTGTTAAACAAATTCGCTCATTGCTGACGTCAGGAAAAATCAACAATGCGATGGCTGTAATCGCTTTACAATGGTTTTTGTTGAATAAAAGCTAAAATAAAAGCGTTAGAATGGTTTTTTAATGGAAGATTGGATTTCAACCTACCGGATTTCAATTTTCCGACATCAATAGATTAACTGGACGCATGAATGCCTAAGTCACGTAAATACATACCAGACCTGGTGGAGCAATCTTCTCAATGTGAGAGGAACTACCTAAAGCTATTAAAGTTGATGCCGAACTTTGATGAGCGGGATGAGTATCGTTACGAGCTGCATTCTGATCAAGGTCAGTTGGGTGGATTGAACATCCAAGTCACTGAGCGCTTTAAATACACCGCAACAGTGGAAGTTACTCAGCTAGTCGATATGGGAGAGTGGTTACCTGCGCCAACTATGTTGGTGCGTGTTTACCATGATGCCAGAATGGCCGAAGTGATTGCCTTTCAGAACAAGCGTCGTTTTAAAGGGACTTATGATTATCCCAATGACGATATGCATCACAGGGATGAGAAGTGCCAGTTGAACCGTTTCTTAGGCGATTGGCTGAACTATTGTATGGAGCATGGTTGTCACTTTGAGTCCGTCACTCATTTTAGGTCGGCATAAAATTGTTACCTACTGTTATTTTGTGAGTGATCTATCATTTATTTGTTGTTAAGTGACGTAGTGTTCATTTGAATTAGAGTTTAATTGGCTATGTCGTTAGACTGTCTATAATTAAAATAAATACATCATATTGCTGTTTCTTTTTGAATTGGTTGGAAATTATTGATCTGCTTTTCTGGACAGGTCAGAACAAATGAAACAGCGGGATCGACCAAGGAGATAGGGTTAGTGGTTGCTGATCGCGTCCGAATTGTTCAAATTACGGATTCTCACTTATTCAAAAGCACTGAAGGTGATTTGCTTGGCATGAAGACTGAGCATAGCCTTGATTGTGTTGTATCCCTGGTTCGAGAAAAGACGCCTGAGTTCGATGTTGTCCTGGCAACAGGCGATATATCCCAAGATGGTTCGCTGGAAAGTTACGGCCGAATGAAGGAAAAGCTAGAGGGCTTTCAGGTTCCGTTTTATTGGTTGTCAGGAAATCACGATCAGGACGATGTGATTACCAAGGCCAGTGAAGGAACAGACGCACTTCAGAAAATAATCGATTATCCGCATTGGCGAATTGTGATGCTTGATTCTTCGGTTAATGAAAAGGTTCATGGCTACCTAAAACAAAAAGAGCTGGACCTTCTTGAAGACGCTTTAGAGACAGATAAGCATGTGTTGGTGTGCTTCCATCATCACCCTATCAATGTGGGTGCTCGCTGGATTGATAATATTGGCGTTCAGAACGCTTCGGAGTTTCTGGACCTGATTAAAGATCAGTCGCATGTGAAATGCGTACTTTGGGGGCATGTGCATCAGGAAGTGGACGAACAGATTGATGGTAAACGTCTGTTGGCGACACCTTCTACCTGCATTCAATTTACCAAGTATTCTGATGACTTTGCAGTGGATACCCTTTCGCCGGGCTATCGTTATCTTGAATTATTGGCCGATGGTTCCATTGAAACACAAGTTTATCGTGTAACTGGTGTTGAGTTCACCATCGACTATTCTATAAAAGGGTATTAAACACTTCTTGAAGTAAGAGGTAGGGAGGAAGCCCTTAATGTCATCGCTAATTTATATACATGGTTTTAACAGTTCGCCTGAATCCACTAAGGCTAAAATCATTGGTGGTGCTCTGGATCAATTGGATATAGATTCTGATCACTACTTGGTGCCTTCACTTGCCTATGAACCAGAACAGGCTATCTCAGAGTTAACTGATGATATAGAAACCTTGCTCGCACGAAATGAAGAGGTTTATCTCATTGGCAGTTCTTTGGGGGGCTATTATGCAACCTATCTGGCTGAGAAGTATCAGCTAAAAGCGGTTCTGGTGAATCCGGCTGTTAAACCCTATGAATTATTGATGGATTATTTAGGGCTCAATAAGAACATCTATACGGGCGAAGAATACGAAATATCAGAAGCGCATATGGAACAACTCAAAGCGCTTGATGTATTAGAAACAAAACACGCCGAAAATTACTTATTGTTAGTCCAAACTGATGATGAAACATTGGACTACCATCAGGCCACGACAAAGTTCTGGCAATCACCAATGATGGTTGAGTTTGGAGGTAATCACAGTTTTGAACATTTCGAAACCAAGTTACCCATGATCAGGCAGTTTTTTGAAATGTCATCTTCAGAACAGATGGCTTAAGGATGAGCGTTACCAGTGTCAATTGAATCAAGCCCTCCGTCAAAGAACAGCCTGACCCCTTTGTTCAGTGCGCCGACGAGTTACGTATCTTCTGACGGTGATGAGCAGCTTGTTTTTGCCGATCATGTAGAAGTCGAAGAGGATGATCATCAATCCAGGGTAAAAGCACCCTGGAATGTGCTGGTGGTGGACGATGATAGCGATGTGCATCAGATCACACGTTTAGCGCTTCGATCGTTCTCTTTTGAAGAACGCTCACTAGAGCTGCACAGCGTATACAGTGGACAGGAAGCAAGACAAGAACTCAACCAGCCGAATAAATACGCTGCCATCCTGCTTGATGTAGTGATGGAAAGTGACGATGCCGGTTTGCAACTGGTGAATTACATTCGTAACGAACTGAAAGATCACAATGTCCGGATTATCATCCGAACAGGTCAGCCAGGATTGGCCCCTGCCGACCGAGTCTATCTTGAGTATGACATTAATGATTACGTGGCAAAAACGGAGTTAACCGCTAATAAGTTGTCCTTGGCGGTGCTTGGCGCTCTGCGTTCCTATCGAGATATTGTTGCTGCCCAGGAATTGCAAAAACAACTGCATACTATGGAGCAGGAATCGGAAGCTGCAAAGGCGGCTTCTCAAGCTAAGTCCCAATTTCTTGCTCATATGAGTCATGAAATCCGAACGCCTTTGAATGGGGTGATTGGCATGCTCGATTTACTTCGTCAGACATCACTGACCGAAGAGCAGGATTACTTTGCGCAAATTATTGATAAGTCCGCTCACTCATTACTGAGTGTTGTGAATGACATTCTCGACTTCAAAAAAATCGAAGCCGGAAAGCTAGAGCTTGATGAAGTTAAATTCTCATTGAAAGAGATGTTCGATAACGTTCAGGCTACTTTCTACGCTCAGCTACATCAGAATCAACAACAGCTAACTACTCGAATCTCTGACACCATCCCTTCTGAATTGCTAGGTGATGAAATGAGATTGAAGCAGATCCTGATTAATTTGATTGGTAATGCGGTGAAGTTTACGCCGGAACAGGGACGTATTTCGGTAGATGTCTCTGGGTATCCAGCCATTTCTGGCAATAAGTTTCATTTGGATATTTCTGTCACGGATACCGGTATCGGAATGACAGAAGAACAACAGAAGAATCTGTTCAGTCCTTTCTCTCAGGCTGATACTTCTACCACTCGTGAGTTTGGTGGTACAGGTTTGGGTCTGGATATTTCTCGACAGCTTGCTGAGAAAATGGATGGCGGTATTCAACTGCACAGTAGTAAAGGCAAAGGCTCCACTTTTATAGTGTCTGTTGTATTAGGCAATACCAAAGCCAATGATACTATGTTTAATGAGGCTGAAGATCATGCTGCTGCTACGATTACGCCACCGTTAAATATTTTAGTGGCGGAAGACGATCATACTAACCAGAAAGTCATTCGGGCCATGTTGTCCAAGATGGGCCACAAGGTAAGTATTGTTGAAAATGGCACAGAGGTAGAGCCAGCGCTGACTAGAGATACCTTCGACTTGATTATGATGGATTATCATATGCCTGAGATGGATGGTTTGGAGGCAACCCGATTGTTACGTACTAAACCTCAGTTTGCAGACATTCCAATCATTGCTTTAACCGCTGCGACGTCGACTGAAGAACGAGATCGATGTTTGAATGCTGGAATGAATGATTTTTTGACCAAACCTTATACGTTAGATGGATTGGCGAAGGTCTTGAAGAAGATCCAATCTGCTTGAATTGAAAACGGTTTGTAGTTAGCGTTTATTTATCCTCTCTGAAACCAGAAATAACTGGCATCTGATCCAAAAATTCCATAAGGTAAAACTCTTCTTAAGGCCTATAGCGCCTACTTTGAACATACCGTCGATGTCTGATGCTCTGACGACGTTTAGAGTTTATGTTCATTGAAGTCCTACAGAACGAGAAAAGACATAGAAAAGCATGACCAGTTCGAATTACAACGCAGAATCCATTGAAGTCCTGAGCGGTTTAGACCCGGTTAAGAAACGCCCGGGGATGTACACCGAAACCACCCGACCGAACCATTTGGCTCAAGAAGTTATTGATAACTCGGTGGATGAGGCGCTTGCCGGTCATGCGAAAACCATCAAAGTCACCCTTCACGAAGATAACTCTCTGGAGATTGAAGACGACGGTCGCGGTATGCCGGTCGATATTCACCCGGAAGAAGGTGTATCTGGTGTTGAATTGATTCTTACCCGCTTGCACGCCGGTGGTAAGTTCTCTAACAAGAACTATCAATTCTCTGGTGGTTTGCACGGTGTAGGTATCTCGGTAGTAAACGCCTTATCTAAGCGCGTCGATATTCACATCAAACGAGATGGTCAACAGTACCACATTGCTTTTGCCGATGGTGACAAGGTAGAAGAGCTTGAAGTGACGGGGACTGTAGGTAAGAAGAATACCGGCACCATTGTTCACTTCCACCCGGACCCTCAATATTTCGACAGTGCAAAGTTTTCGGTAGCGCGCCTTCGTCACGTTTTACGTGCAAAAGCGGTGTTATGTCCTGGTTTGAAAGTGGTGTTTGTTCAAAAAGCACTGAATGAATCCGAAGAGTGGTTTTATCAGGACGGTCTGAAAGATTATCTAGCAGGTCATACCCAGGTTTACGAAGTATTGCCAAAAGACCCGTTCGTGGGTGATATGAGCGGTGAACACGAAGCGGTTTCCTGGGCTGTACAGTGGCTGCCTGAAGGCGGTGAGTTAATTCAGGAAAGCTACGTAAACCTGATTCCAACGGCACAGGGTGGTACCCATGTCAACGGTTTGAGAACCGGTTTGTTGGAAGCCATGCGTGAATTCTGTGAGTTCAGAAACCTACTGCCTCGCGGTATCAAACTTACTCCGGATGATATCTGGGATCGTTGTGCTTACGTATTGTCAGCGAAACTGGAAGACCCTCAGTTTTCGGGGCAGACAAAAGAACGTCTGTCGTCTCGTAACTGTGCTGCCTTTGTTTCAGGCGTAGTAAAAGATGCCTTCAGTCTTTGGTTGAATCAGCACACAGAGGTGGCTGAACAGCTTGCCGAACTCTGTATTGCGACGGCTCAACGTCGACTGAAAGCCAGTAAAAAAGTCGCTCGTAAAAAGATTACTCAAGGTCCTGCATTGCCAGGTAAGTTGGCAGACTGTTCAGGTCAGGACACCATGCGAAGTGAACTCTTCCTGGTGGAAGGGGATTCTGCTGGTGGTTCTGCGAAACAGGCTCGCAACCGTGAGTTCCAGGCGATCATGCCGCTACGCGGTAAAATCTTGAATACCTGGGAAGTGGATTCTTCCGAGATTTTGGCTTCCCAAGAAGTGCACGACATTGCAGTGGCCATTGGTGTAGATCCAGGAGCTGAGAACATGGAGGCATTACGTTACGGTAAGATCTGTATTCTTGCCGATGCGGATTCCGATGGACTCCATATCGCAACCCTGCTTTGTGCTTTATTTGTGAAGCACTTCCGTCCGCTGGTAGAGCAGGGGCATGTGTATGTAGCTATGCCTCCACTTTATCGAATTGATATCGGTAAAGACGTCTATTACGCGCTGGATGACGATGAGAAAGAAGGTGTGTTGGATCGTATTAAAGCCGAGAAAAAGCGCGGTACGGTTAATGTTCAGCGATTCAAAGGTCTGGGTGAGATGAACCCGATGCAGCTTCGTGAAACAACGATGAACCCGGATACTCGTCGATTAGTTCAGTTGGCGTTGGATGCCGAAGATCCTGCAGATCAAATGCTGGATATGATGCTTGCTAAAAAGCGTGCAGCAGATCGTAAATCCTGGCTTCAAGACAAAGGTAACCTGGCGACGGTTTAATAACCGTTTGCCAGCCTTTTCTTCTTTTCTTACTACCCGCCTGAATTTCTTTCCCTTTTTATATCGTTTCTCTGACCGTCATTTTTGATATAGAAACCGTGCTTGTCTTAACGAGACACTAACGTTATTTCTTGTTATAGATTTGTGATATTTCAGTGATCGCTCGGCGATAACTCCTCTTTAAGCTTGATAACTATTGAGTCTCAGCGACCTTTCTGTTGCTGGGGATAACTATCAAGCATGTCTGTCTTACAAGACAAAAGGAGTTACTGGATGGCGTTCTTCAAACAGGCTGTAAAGCCAATGTTACTTGCTCTACCGCTATTGGCTTCTCAGTCAGCATCTGCTGCCGAGTTGACCGTAGAAATTACGAATCTTACCCATGGCATCTATTTCACGCCGATTTTGATGTCCGCGCATGGCACGAATGTGGATGTCTTTGAGGTCGGAGATACGGCCTCTGTAGAATTACAGACGATGGCTGAAGGTGGTGACATTTCTGGTTTGGACACAACCTTGTCGGCGGCAGGCGCGGTGAATGTGTTGAATCCTGCATCTGGCTTACTTGCCCCAGCGGCTTCAACATCAGCCAACTTTGATTCTGGCTCTAATGGTTATCTATCGATTGTAGCCATGATGCTGCCAACCAATGACGGCTTTATTGGTTTGGATCAATGGGCTATCCCTTCAGAAGCGGGCACATACATCGTGTACTTGAATGCCTATGATGCTGGCACCGAAGTGAATGATGAAATTGTGAATGGTGGCGGTGCGGTGAACACACCGGGAATTCCTGCTAATCCGGGTGCGAATGGCGGTTCGAACGGAACAGGTGTTGCTACTACTGAAGCGAATACGAATGTACATATCCACCGAGGCAATGTAGGTGATATTGATGCCACAGGTGGAGCAAGTGATGTCGACAGTCGAGTTCATCGTTGGTTAAACCCTGTTGCCAGAGCCGTAATCACTGTTTCCGACAGTACATCTAACTAAGTGCGGAGGAAATGATGAATCGATTCAATCGTATCGTGAAACACGCCTGTTTACCTTTGGTTGCCTTGGGTGTCTCTGCGTGTAGTGACTCTGATTTGATAGAGCCTAAAATCTTTGAGGTTTCTGTTGTTAATGCTTCTGCTAGTCAGCCTTTGTCTCCTATTGCTGCTGTTTTGCATCGAGGTGGATATCAGGCTTGGGAAATTTCAGGCAGTGCCAGCGCGGGTTTGGAGTTGTTGGCTGAAGGTGGTGATAACAGTGAACTTCTAGCTGAAGCCGAAGCGTCTACTGATAACTATCTGACCGGAACTTCATCAACCGGTGTGTTATTACCGGGCGCGTCTGTCTCGATCAGTTTAAGTGCGGCACAACTAGAAAATACTGAGCTAACCTTGGTGTCTATGCTCGTGAATACTAATGACGCATTTACCGGAGTGACAGGGCTGGATCTGACCAGTTTGTCGGTGGGTGGCGAGCTTCAATTGATGCTCCCTATCTACGATGCTGGTACTGAGTTTAACTCTGAACTTGACGGCACTATTCCTGGTCCAGCTGATGGCGGTGAAGGGTTTAATGTGGCGCGCGATGATATTGCGGATCAAGTTACTCGTCACCCGGGTGTAGTCAGTGATGCAGCGAATGGTGGCTTGAGTGAGAACCCGCTCTCAACCCTGGAAGAAATTCATAAATTTGATGCACCAATTGCCAAGGTCGTTGTCACAAGAGTGAACTAATTAAACGCCTGAATACGTTTTCCTGAACGTCAATGTTTGGAGAGCGTGTTTGGGCGAGTCATTCTTGTGGTGAAGACAATGAGCGCCAGAATATTACTGATTGAAGACGATCCGGATATTAATAACCTTGTGACCATCAACCTTAAGGCGATGCATCTTGAGGTTGAGAGTTGCAGTGATGGCCAGCAAGGCCTAGCGAAAGCCATGGCTAATGACTTCGATCTGATAGTACTGGATTTAATGTTGCCCGGTGTTGATGGTTTGGAGATCTGTCGCAAGCTGAGAGCGGATCAGGTGCATACCCCGATTCTGATGCTGACGGCTCGTGATTCGGAAACAGACAGAGTGATTGGCCTAGAGATGGGGGCTGATGACTATCTGACCAAACCTTTCAGTATCAGGGAACTTCAAGCTCGTATTAAGGCCTCGCTAAGGCGCTCCGCATTACTTCAAGCGCCTCCGGAAGAGGAAACGTTGGAGTTTGATTGCTTACAGATCAATGTTGCTCAGCGAACGGTAAAGCTGGATCGAACAGCGCTTGATCTTACATCCACTGAGTTTGATTTATTGACTTATATGGCGCGTCGTCCTGGGCATGCATTCAGTCGCACACAGTTACTAGATGGCGTTTGGGGTTATCAACACGCCGGTTACGAACATACAGTAAATTCTCACATTAACCGACTTCGAAATAAGCTGGAAACAGACCAGAACGACCCTCGCTGGATAAAAACCGTTTGGGGTGTTGGTTATAAATTTGTAGCCCGGAATTAAGAGATTCAGAGTGTCAAATAGAGTAGCGTTTTCTTCTTTCTACAGTAAATTAGCGGTCGCGCTGGTTTTCAGTTTTTTACTCATCGGCTTGTTGTTGATTCTTTTTGTTCAACAGTTGAGTAATAACTATCAAAGTGAGATTGAACAAAAACTGCATTTGAATCTCGCTAAGCAGCTGGTTTACGACAATCAGCAATTGCAGTCTGGTCACATTGATCAAGGTGCACTGAAAGATACCTTTCATACCATGATGATCTTGGGGCCCAGCTTTGAGTTCTATCATCTCGACCCCGAAGGTAATGTCTTAACTTACGACGCTGAACCGGGCAAAGTGAAGCGAGACTTTGTCGATTTAGCGCCGATCAAAGCCTTTATTAACGAAACGAAAAGTCTGCCAATTTGGGGGGATGATCCCCGTCATAATGATCGTAAAAAGATTTTTTCTGTTGCCGAAATTCGAAGTGATCAAGGTATTGAAGGTTACCTCTACATCATCATCGGTGGTGAGTTGTATGACGGTGTGGTGGATCTAACTGAAAACAGCCACATTGCGACCATTGGTCTATGGCTGATGGGGGCTGCAATCTTGTTTAGTATGCTGGTTGTCTTGCTGTTATTTGGTTTTCTCACCCGACCACTCCGTAAGTTAAGTCATCAGATGGGCTTATTAAGTAAAAACGGTTTTGAGCAGGCAGACTCGCTTTCGAAAAATCAGATTCAGTGGAATCCTTGCTCAAGCGATGAGATTGAGCAACTGGGGGTGAGCTTTCAAACGATGGCTAAGACGTTGAATGATCAGTACGAGCAGATTAAGTCTACTGACGAGCTAAGACGAGAGTTAATTTCTTACGTTTCGCATGATCTCAGAACGCCATTGGCTTCATTGCAAGGCTATCTGGAAACCTGGCAGATTAATTATGAGTCTTTGGATAAGGATAGTTCGGCCTCTTTGATCGATATAGCATTGAACAATGCACAACGCGTGAGTCGATTAGTCGAGCAATTGTTTGAATTAGCGCATTTAGATAGTCATACCATTACCCTAAATACGGAATCAGTTTTCATAACCGAGTTGGTCTACGATGTTATTCAGAGTTCGGGTTACCAGGCCAAGGAACACGGTGTGACTCTTTCGGTTAACAGTCCGAATCCCAAGATCAAGGTAAACGCAGATATTGAACGTCTTGAGCGAGTGTTCACCAATTTGATTGATAATGCGATTCGTCATTGTGAGTCTGGTGATTCTGTAGACATTAATGTCGGTGCTGAATCTACGACATCTGACAAATCATCACCGGACAGGCTCTTAATTCAGGTGGTGGATACCGGCTCTGGCATTCCCTCTGAGGACTTGAAATTCGTCTTTAACACGCATTATCGAGCCAGTAATTCTGTAAAAGGAGAGCATTCCGGGAGTGGGTTAGGGCTGGCCATTACTCGAAGAATTTTAAGTTTGCATGGCAGTGAGATTGAAGTCACCAGTGAATTAGGCCAAGGCACCAGCTTTTCGTTTTCTCTCCAACTCGATTAACGTAAGCTTTGCAAATTGTTAATATCAGACCATATCCATAGCTTCTTCTGACAATCTATCCTCTTTTTGGATACTGGTTCACATTTGAATTTGATAAAACACGACAAATAATTGTTGTGCTACACATCTGACCGATTTTGGTAATTTCGAACCCCTCAGTACGATTTCTTCTTTGTTAGCGTGAAATAGCAGCGTGGCTTTCTTTCGAATTGACACCGTAGTCGTTGCATAAAAACAACCTCGAAAATAACAATAAGAATTGGAGTTAAATATGAAAATACCAATGAAAAAGGTGTGCTTACGCTCGCCGTGCACGCTCTCCCGGTCCTCTTTCAACGTTTTCAATCTAGCCTTGATGGCGATTGTTTTATGTTGGAGTTTAAGTCTTGCTTCTGCTGTGCAAGCAACTAACTTGATCGCAGGTTTCACCTCGATTCCAGGTCACTTTCCGGATTCAGACGCTTATGAAGTCAACGATGATGTGGTGATTAACAGCTTTGACGGTGTGGATATCACAGCGAATGTTATCGTTCCAACATCAGGGAAAGACAGCTATCCAGCGATTATTTTCATCAATAGCTGGGCGATGGACGAATACGAGTATATCCCTCAAGCGGTTCGTTTTGCTGAGCAGGGTTACATCGTATTAAGTTATGCTACACGTGGCTTTGGTGAGTCCGAAGGTCAGATCGCTACGGCTGGGCCTCAAGATATGCTGGATCTGAGCTATGTGATTGACTGGCTATTGGATAATACCAATGCTGATGTTGAGCGTATTGGTGCATCAGGTATTTCTTATGGTTCAGGTATTAGTCTGCTGGGGGCGGCTCATGACCATCGTATTTCAGCGGTAGTGGCCATGAGTACTTGGGGCAGTTTGACCGAGTCTTTGTATGGTCAGGAGTCACCGCGTCTAGTTTGGGGTGGGTTGTTAACACTTCTTGGTGAAATTACCGGCGATGCAGATCCTGTCATTGCTGAGAACTATAAAAATATTATCTCGCATCAGAATATCGATGAAACACTTGAGTGGGCCGGTGTTCGTTCGGCGGAAACTTACGTTGATATTCTGAACGCTCGTGATGTGCCTATCTATATAGCCAATAACTTTGGCGATAATTTATTTCAACCGAATCAGGCGTTGAAGTTTTATGAGCAGTTAACGACGCCAAAGCGTATGGATTTAAGTCAGGGGATGCATGCCAGTGCAGAACTTTGGGGTTTGGTAAATGCTGATAAAGAGCATTATTTATGGCAGAAAACCGAGATGTGGTTTGACCGTTGGTTAAAGGGTGAAGAGAACGGTATTGAATACGAGTCCTCATTCAATGTGGAGCCTAAGTATGCCAACGATCAGTATGAACAGCTTCAGGAATGGCCAACGCCATTGGTACAGGACGACCGTATGTATTTGCATCCTCGTGGGCTGGTGAGCAACGGTAAGCTGAAGTCATCGGGTTATTCGTCTTGGTGGTCAAATACAGACACGATTCTTTCTGGCTTGGATACACTGGCCAATACAGGCATTCCAATGATCTCCACGTTGATTGAGGCTGAGATTGACGCGCCTGTGCTTACGTCTATCCCATTTATCAGTCGTGTAAATGGTATTGTCTTTGAGACAGGGCGTTTGGATGAAACACTGTCTATTCGTGGTATTCCCAAGCTTCACTTGAATGTAAAGCCAAGTAAATCCCAGTATCAGATGATCGCTTATCTTTATGATGTCGATGCGTTAGGTATCGGTAAATTAATTACTCATGGACCTCTTACGGATTATGATGCAGATGCTGGTCGGGTTCAGTCGGTAGATTTGGAATTAGTAGCTGCAGCTTATGATGTGCCTGCAGGTCATAAGGTGGCGTTGGTAATTGATACCTTTGATTTGCTGTATGCGCCACCAACCCTTTCGATTTACTCTTTGGGCTTTAAGTTTAATCGAAACAATCAGTCCTGGTTGGATCTTCCGGTTAAACAATAAGCGTCCGTTTATTTGTCCTGGAAAAGAAAAAGGCTGGATAGAACCAGCCTTTGTTGTATTCAACTCATTAGGTTGTACCTAGATGTAATAAATAACCAGATAGCCAGTCAGTAGAATCGCTACCCAGATAACCATGGTCTCCGTCGGCCATAATCGAGCAAAGTAACCTTTTGGTTGGCCGGATTCTGCGTCGTATGAGTTCTGGATCATTTGCTTGATCGAAGCTATCACCGTGCTTTCGATTTTCTGCCAAATCTTATCAGCGGTAGTCAGCACCCATTTTACAATGGCTACTCCAGGCTTTCGGTAGAACCAATCAAAGTCCAAACTGATGGTTTCAGTGCGCTTCATCATTGGTAGTAATAGGAAGAACGCCAAGCCTGCGAATAGCAGTAGCTGGAACTGGGTTACAAGGTGATCAGCCGTATAAGGCTCATACTCTACCGGGTATGGCAGCATGCTATACAGTGGATCAGGGTAGACACCTAAGGCGATACATAAGAAAGCGAATACGAACATGGCAAATTGCATATTCTTCGGTGGCTCTTCTGGGCGTAATCCAGAGTCTTTCTGGAAGAATACAAACCAAGGGTACTTAACACCTGCATGAAGGAAAACACCAGCAGATGCAGCGGCTAACAAGAACCAAACCCAAGTGATGTGTTCATAGGCGGCAGATGAGGAAATCATCGACTTAGACACAAAGCCTGAGGTGAACGGGAAGGACGAAATGGCCAGAGCACCGATGATGCCGTAAAGGGTCGTCATTGGCATGCTATGGAATAAACCACCTAAATCGCTACAGCGTCTTTTCCCTGTTTGATACAGCACTGCACCGGCTGTCATTAGAAGCAGAGCTTTATAGACGATATGAGCAAAAGCATGAGCTGCCGCACCGTTAAGTGCCATTTCTGTGCCGATACCAATACCAGTAACCATGAAGCCAACCTGGTTAACGATACTGTACGAAAGGATTCTTCTTGCGTCATTTTCTAGCAGCGCATAGATGATGCCGTAGAAAATCATAAAGCAACCAATCGGTATGAGTACGTCTGTGCCAGGGAAAGCAATTAAAAGCGTAAATACCGCAGTTTTCGTGGTAAAGGCCGATAGAAACACGGAACCGCTTGGGCTTGCTTCCGGGTAAGCGTCTGCAATCCAGGCTGAAAATGGCGGTGCCCCTGCGTTAACCAGGAATCCAATAAGAATGAGCCATTGTGCCGGGCCTTGTAGCTCCAAGGCTGTGAATGCTGTGGAACCTGTCGTATGTATGTGCCAGATGATGCCGGCCATTAATACGACGCCACCAAATAAGTGCATCGACAAGTAACGCATACTGGCTTTGTAAGCTGCGTCGGTTCCTGCTGCCCAGATGACGGCAGTGGAGCCTATGGCCATAAGTTCCCAGTAGATGAATACGCTGATCAGATCCCCGGAGGAGGTTACACCAACGGCGCTTCCGGCATAGAGGAAGGCTGCGGAGAGCTCCATTGTGGACGCAGTTCGCATGGCGAATATGCCACCCACTAACACCATTAATGAGAAGATGGTCGCGAATAGTTTACCAACGGTTGTGAACTCAAGAGGAGAGAGTGTGTAATCCAGGAAGCCCGCCTGCATAGAGGCGTCCGCGGGTAAGGTCCAAATCGTCGCCAACGCTAATAGAGGCAAAGCAACAAGAACGGCTTGGCGTAATAGTCCCCTAGTAAGAGGAATCAACAATGCGCCGGCAATGATAATCCAGCCTGGTGGCATCTCAATCATCATAGTAATCTTCCCCGCGCTTCAATACATAACCTAAAATTTTTGCGCCGACGACCATGGCCGCGCAGGTGATAAATCCGTACCAGGCAGAGAAACCAAAGGTACCGTCTATGCCAAAGTGCTCGTGCTTATGGATAAGAAGCTCAGACAGAACTGTTACGACCAGGATGGCAATAAAAATCTTCCAAAGCAGACGAATAGATTCGGCTCTCATTAGCCAGTGCTTTTGGGGCTCGCTCATGGGGCAACCTCCAACATTTGTTTCGCCAATGACAACGGCAGTTCAGGATTAAAGAATACAAACAGCGTCATAAATGCGGTGATCAACAGTGGAATTAAGATTGGCAAGGACGCTTCGCCATGGGCTGCATGTTTGCCATCGGTCTTCTCTGGTTTGAAATACGCCGCGTAAACGATAGGCATGAAATAAGCTGCGTTGAGCAGTGTACTTAGAACAAGTGCAATCACTGCAACCCACTGTGCAGCATCCAAAGAACCAAGTAACAGGTACCATTTCGAAATGAAGCCAGCCGCTGGTGGCAAGCCAATCATTGAAATAGCACCAATGGTAAAGGCCGCCATAGTCAGAGGCATGCGTTTACCTATGCCGTCCAGTTCACTGACTAACTTTTTGTGTGCGGTGGTGTAAATAGCACCAGCCACAAAGAACAATGTGATTTTACCGAAGGCGTGGGTGGCAATGTGCATTGCACCACCAATAGCGCCTGCTGTGGTGGTGAGCATTGCGCCGAGTACAATATAACTAAGCTGGGCAACCGTGGAGTAAGCCAAACGAGCCTTTAGGTTGTCTTTGGTCATAGCAATAATTGAAGCCAGAACCATGGTGGTGGCTGCTACATAAAGTACAAAGTCTGTAGCTGACAAATTGGCCAGTTCATCTAATCCAAAGACATAGACAGCAACCTTAAGGATGCTGAATACACCGGCTTTTACAACGGCAACTGCGTGAAGAAGCGCACTCACTGGTGTAGGCGCGACCATCGCGGCTGGTAGCCAACGGTGGAACGGCATAAGCGCGGCTTTACCAATACCGAACGCAAATAGAACGAGCAGAAGCCCGAGTACTAGATCATTATGAGAGTCATCAAATATACCGCCGGCTTTAAAATCGAGAGTACCAGTCAGGCTGTATGTGCCCAATATCGCAAACAGCAGGAAGCAAATAGACGTGCTTAATAGAATGCCGAGGTATTTGCGACCGCCTTCTTTGGCTGCATCGTTACCCGCGTGCGTAACCAGAGGATAGGTGGCTAAGGTTAATACTTCATAGAATACAAACAGGGTTAACAGGTTGCCCGAGAAACAGATGGCCATAACCGAGCTGATTGAAAATGCGAAACAGAAGAAGAATCGGGTTTGATTTCCTTCATTGTTGCCACGCATGTAGCCGACCGCATAGACACTGGTGATGATCCATAAGAAGCTGGCTACTAGAGCAAAGAGCACGCCTAAAGGCTCAACTTCAAACGCGATGGTTAGCCCCGGGAATATCTCAACGACATTAAGCTGCATTGCAACGTCATTGAAGGTGTGGTCCGTAATCGCCAATACAATAGAGAACAGTATGACTGCGGTTGTTAATGTAACCGCTTCCCTCAGGTTCGGGATCTTCCCGGTTGCGATAACCAGTAGTGCGCCAATGAACGGTACCAGAATGGACAGCGTAATTAGCTGTGAAGGATCAACGCTTTGCCAGAGATTCATGGTGACACCTCCTTAAGTTGATTCGTCTCAAACAGCCACTCCGCTGAGTGACTGGCAGCTTCTGTTGTTAAGCTGGTATCGATACCAAAGTAGATGTTTGCAATTACCAATACCCACATCGGGATCAGCATTAGCAAAGGTACTTCTTTAATTTTGTTTGGATCTTCTGAGTCTGGAAGCTTCTGGAAGTAGGCTGCTTCCAATACGCGGCCAATATAGATTACCGCCAGTAGAGAGCCGGCTAATACAAGTGCAGCGACTACCCAGTTACTTTGCTCAAGGGCGCCAACCACCAGATACCACTTACTGACGAATCCAGCGGTTAGAGGTACACCGATAATACTCAAGCCAGCGATGGCAAATGCAGCCATGGTCCAAGGCATTTGCTTACCCAAACCTCGGAAGGCTTTGATATCGACAGAACCCATGCGATAGAAAACCGCACCAACAGCCATGAACAGTGCGCCTTTCATTAACGCGTGGTTAAAGATATGGATCAAACCAGCCATTAGGCCTGTTGCGCTTACCAGGCTGATACCAAGTACCATATACCCAATCTGCGCCACACTACTGTAGGCCAATACGGTTTTAACATTGCTTTGAACCGTTGCCATATAAGAACACTTAAAGATAGCGACAATCGCTAGAACCATCAGGATATAGTTCATGCCCATCTTTTCGAATACGTGTTCGATGCCAAAGACAGTAAACACAAAGCGAATCATCACATAGACTGCAACTTTGGTGGCGGTACTGGCCAGGAAGGCAGTTACAGCAGAGGGGGCGTGAGTATAAGCCGCCGGTAACCACATATGGAGAGGGAAGAGTGCAAGCTTGATACTCACCCCAACCATGATAAAGGCTAAGCCAGTATTGATCGTTCTACTGCTGTCGTATAGGTCTATGCGTGCAGCAAGATCAAGCATGTTCAAGGTGCCCGTCTTCATGTATAGCATGCCAACACCGATCAAAATGAAGGTCGCACCTACCGTTCCCATGACCAGGTAGCGGAAAGCAGCCGTTAAACAGCGTCGATCCGATGCAAGGCTCACCAGGGTATAGGTTGCCAGAGAGGAAATCTCCAGGAAGACAAATAAGTTAAAAGCATCGCCCGTGATCAGGATTCCTGACAATCCTGCAAGACAAAGAAGGTGGGCGGTATAAAAGAGAGAATGCTGAGGTGCTTTGATTTCTTTCTCAATGCTGTCTTTAGAATAGAGCAGCACCAGTGTTGAAATTGCGGATACCGCCAACAAAATAAAGGCGTTAGCCGTATCGACTCGCATCTCGATACCCCACGGCGGCTGCCAGCCACCTGCGGCGTAACTTATGACACCATCAGATAATGTTGCAGCCAGTAGCTGCCAAGATGCATAACATGCCCAGGCGCTTGCGAAGGTTGCAAGCAGCCAGGAGAGAATGGAACGTCCCAGAATCAGCGAGATAGGGGCTGCAATCAGAGGGATAATGATTGGGAGTACAGCCAAGTGTTGCTCAAACATTAGATGGCATCATCCTTGTTTTGAAATTCGTTTTCTTCAACGGTGCCATAGGCTTGTTTAATTCTGACGATCAAGGACAGACCTACTGCGGTAGTGGCGACCCCAACAACAATGGCGGTCAGAATAAGAACATGTGGAAGGGGATTGGAATACAAGCTCACGCCATCTGCAACGATTGGAGCTGTACCGCCATCTACCTTACCCATTGAGATATAGAGCATAAACACAGAGGTTTGGAAGATGTTTAGACCGACTACCTTCTTCACCAGGTTATTTGCCGAGATTACTGTGTAGAATCCCGCCATCATTAGAAATACAACAATCCAGTAGTTGTAATGTTCGATTATTAGGCTCACTTGATATTCGCCCCCTCTACTTGGCTGGCAAAGGCATAGAAAATGCTCAGCATGACCGCAAATACAGTGATTCCAACGCCTAGCTCAATAATGATAATGCCATAATGTTGGCCCGCAATTGGATCCGCTGCTAACTGGTTGTAATCAAGGAAGTTTCCGCCCTGAAGCATGCTGTAAACACCGACGCTTGCATAAAGTAAGACGCCAAACGGTGCCAGCAACATTAAAAACTTAGGCGCCACTACCTGTAATGCTGGGGATAAGCCAAAGACCAATGCGTAGAGAATAATTGCGGCGGCTGCGATCACTCCGGCCTGGAATCCGCCGCCAGGACCAAAGTCACCATGAAATTGAACATAAAGGGCAAATAACACAATTAGAGGAATAACCAATTTGGCTACGGTTCTAAGTACTTCGTGTGCAATAAAACCTGTGGTTTCAGCTTCTTCCTGACGACCAATTCGTCTGACACCAAGCAGTGTGATGACACCAATCATCGCAGCGAATACAACTACCGTTTCACCTAAGGTGTCAAAGCCACGATAGCTGGCAAGTACCGACGTCACCATATTTGGCAGGCCCACTTCTTTTGGTGATTCTTCAATATAACGAGGAGCTACATGTTCATGAATCGGGTTGTCTGGTGCTCCGAATGGTGGCATATCCAGCGTTCCGTAAACCAAGGCTGCACCTGTTACGAAAACAACAATCAGTGGTAATAAAGATGAGTGCTCACTTTCTTTTTCTGTACGGCCAGTCATAGCCAGTGTTGCCAGCATCAATACCGTTGAAATACCTGCACCAACAGCGGCTTCAGTAAAGGCCACATCAACAGCATCAAGGCTCACGAAAATCGCAGCTGACAGAAAACTGTAAATGCTGAAAAGCATGACTACGGTGAATAAATCCTTAAGGAAGATCACTCGCAGAGCGGTTAGTGCGAGCATGGCAAGCAAAACAAGATCAATTAAAACAGCCATCAGTTTGCTTTCTCCTTCTGCTCTGCTTTGGTTTCTGCCAATGTCAGGAGTCCACCATGACGGGCTGACTTCGCTAACGCGTGTGATGCGGTAGGTCCAGTCATCAATAGGAAAAGCCCAATGAACAGTAATTTGGCTGTATTCAGATCAAATGAAGTTTGCAGAAGTAAGCCACCGATAATGAGTAGCACTGCGATGGAGTCTGTGACACTGGCTGCGTGTACGCGTGTAAAGAAGTCTGGAAATTTGAACAGTCCAACAGCACCGCTCAATCCAAAAAACACACCAGCAAACAGTAGTAGGCTACTAACTATGTCTAAAATAAACATGTTGGACCATTTAGCTTAAGTTGTTATTCCATGGGTGCCGTGTACTCGAAGTATCGAAGTACAGTTACCATCCCTATAAAATTGATAAGTGCGTATACAATTGCGATATCAAGAAAATCCGGTCTGCCATTTAGAAAACCAATAACGGCCAGGAAAAGTACGGTTTTTGTGCCAAACATGTTTACACCCAGGATTCGGTCATAAACGGTAGGGGCACTAAAAGATCGCAGGAGGGCGAGTGCCATAACGACCAAAATCGCAATACAGATTACAGCAAGGATCGTTGTCATTTATTCGCTCCCCAAATGCCTGAAATCTTTCGTTCCATTCCACCTTCTTTTAACTCATCAATTGAAGACTTTTGAAGGGCATGAACAGTAAGTTCGTTCTCATCAAGATCAACGCTTAGCGTTCCTGGTGTTAAGGTTATGGAGTTCGCATAGAGTACGCGAGTATCTTGAGGAACCTTATTTGCGGGTATTTTAGCCAGAGTGGGTTCGAGTTTATCTGTAGAGCCCCAGATATGTTTCGTCACTTGGATGCTGGAAGTCAGGATTTCCTTAAGCAGCCAGGCTATGTATCGAATGATTCGATGGTCTGTTCTGAAGGTTTTCGGTTTGCGATCAAACTTATCCATACGCGTTAACAGTAGGATAACAATAGCGACTGATATAACCCCAAAACTCAACAGAAGCGGTTGAATGAACCCTGAAAGCAATAACCAGAATACAGAAAGTAAAACTGACCACTTTAAGATATGCATAAAAAATGAGTCTACTTTGTAGGTGATTTTTTAGGCTAGCAATAGAGATTGTTAAATTTGCTTACCAATATCCATTTAGTGCTGAACTAAATTAACAAGAAATATTCTAACGTTAATTTCTTCCTAATCTGTCACAGTTAAGCAAAAACAATATAGGTTGTCTTGAGTTATGCTTCAAGTAAAACCCGCTCAATTCATTGATATTGATCGAAATAATGGCTTTTAAATGCAGGAATTAGAGTGATCAGATTTGCCTTTGGTGATTATCTGTCCAATTCCTAAATCTCCTTTGT
>Ga0255776_10001758_pt1 | contig 24595 bp, 20 predicted proteins | sample 071ome_19_FD_179974 | JGI IMG/M metagenome (GOLD analysis project Ga0255776, IMG submission 179974) | Coastal salt marsh microbial communities from the Groves Creek Marsh, Skidaway Island, Georgia - 071413AT metaG (version 2) | ecosystem: Environmental > Aquatic > Marine > Intertidal zone >... | reverse complement strand
GTTATTGTCTTGGAACTCAGGCAGCCAGCGTTTTAGGAACTGATCTATGTGTTGAAACATATCTTCGACGGACTGTTCTTTTTCCAGAAACTCGACGATGGGTAGGTCTTGCCCTGTGTATTGCCTTAGTTGCGGGTCCCAGTAAGGGTTTGGCAGGCAGCGAACATCAAAGACTAAATCGCTGTCTTTTGGGATGCCATGCTTGAACCCGAATGATTCAAATAAGAGGGACATTTCATGACCCTCTTTTTGCACCACTCGGTTCTTGATCATACTGCGCAGTTGGTGCATCGATAGATGGGTCGTATCGACGGTGAGGTCCGCTAGATCCGCAATGGGGCTTAGGATGCCGCCTTCTTGGTTTATTGCCTCTAACAGGGATATATCAGGCCCAGTTAAAGGGTGCTTTCTGCGGGTGGCGCTAAAGCGTGTGAGCAGTGTGTCGGGATGCGCATCTAAGAAAATAATTTCTATCTTGCACTGATCACGATTTATCTGATCTAGAATGGCTGAAAAGTTGGCAAGATCTTTCGCAATATTACGTGCATCAATACTGACGGCAATGGCTTGTGTGGGTGTTCCCTGAGATTGAGACATAAGCGTCGGCAGGAGGCCGACGGGCAGGTTGTCTATGCAATAGAAACCGAGGTCTTCTAGTACATTTAGCGCGGTACTTTTACCGGACCCACTTCGTCCACTGATGATGACCAGTTTCATAGGCATTCCTTGGATGAATTAGGCCGTGGCAAATTGGTATAGTTCTTCGCTTGAAGATGCTTCGCGAAGATGCTGTCTAAAGTCCGCTTGATTGAATTTTTCAGCAAGCATGCCGAGGGTTTTTAAATGCTGTTCTGTGGCTTCTTCTGGAACCAGTAAAACAAAGACAATGTCGACGGGCTTTCGGTCAATTGAATCGAAATCCACTGGCTCTTGCAATACGAATAATGCCCCAATGGTATCTTGGCATTCACGTAGGCGGCTATGGGGGATAGCAATACCTTCGCCGATGCCGGTACTGCCCAATTTTTCGCGAGCAATTAAGCGATCAAAAATGTCATCCGCCTGGGCATCTTCGATGGCGTCGGCTAGGAAGCCACTGATGTGCTCTATAAGGCGTTTTTTACTGGTACATTGCGCACCCATTTGGGTGCGCTCTGGTTTGAGTATTTCTGAAATGCTTGAACTCATGGGGATAGGATTTAGTTTCCGTGACGGTGACTGACCATCTTTTCTTTATGCTTAATGAGTTGGCGATCTAACTTGTCGGTTAGTCCGTCAATGGCGGCGTACATGTTTTCGTTATCTGCATTGGCGTGTAATTCTGCGCCCGAAGCGTGAACGGTGGCCTCAGCTTTTTGAACCATTTTTTCCACTGTCAGTGTGACCTGAACATTGGTGATGTTATCGAAATGCCTTTCTAACTTTTGCACTTTATTATGAACGTACTCACGTAAAGCGTCGGTGACTTCAACATGGTGGCCGCTGATATTAATTTGCATATATGGCTCCTACTGTTGGCGCTCATCTTGAGCGCGTTAATGTTGCAGATAACCTAAGTATAGGCTACCGGCGAAAACCGGTGTCGACATACATCAATCTTTTTTAAATCAACCCCTTACGCTCGTTTGAAGGGGGAATGTGCATGGCTTCACGATATTTAGCTACCGTTCTTCTTGCAACCTTAATGCCTTCTTCTTCTAGCATGGTGGCGATCTTGCTGTCACTAAGAGGCTTTTTCGGGCTTTCGACAGAAATCAGTTTTTTAATCATAGCGCGTATTGCGGTGGAGGAACATTCTCCGCCGCTGGTGGTGCTTACGTGGCTGGAGAAGAAGTATTTTAATTCATAAATACCACGTGGGGTGTGCATGTATTTCTGGGTGGTGACCCTAGAAATCGTAGACTCATGCATGCTGACGGCTTCAGCGATGTCATGTAGAACCAGTGGCTTCATAGCCTCGTCGCCTTGCTCCAAAAAGTCCTGTTGGTATTCCACGATCTTGGTGGCTACCTTTAGCAGGGTTTCGTTGCGACTTTGCAGGCTTTTTAAGAACCATCGGGCTTCTTGCAGATGGTCTTTAATAAAATTGTTGTCCGCGCTGGTGTCCGCACGCTTCACCATGGAAGCGTAGTGGTCATTAATGCGCAGTTTTGGCGCAATATCTGGGTTGAGTTCCACTCGCCATTCGTCTTTCACTTTGCGTACCATGACATCGGGAATGACGTACTCGCTGGCTTGGGGAGCGATTTGAGACCCTGGGCGAGGGTTTAACTCTTGAATGCCTCTGATCACGAGCTTCAGCTCGTCCTCTTTCACTTTTAGCTTACGCATGAGCGCCGCGTAGTCTTTGGCCCCTAAAAGATCGATGTGGTTATCTACCAATTTTTGAGCCAACGATAACCAGGGAGTGTCTTGTGGTAACTGTCTAAGCTGCAACGAAAGGCACTCTTGTAGATTGCGCGCGCACACTCCGCTAGGTTCAAATTGCTGCAGTAGGTGTAAAACCGCTTCAAGCTCATCCATCTCGACTTCAAGTTCAGGGTCTAGGTTGTTCAAGATGTCGTCAAGGGACTCTTTGAGGTAGCCATCGTCGTCCACGCCCTCAATAATGTTAATGGCGATGAGATGGTCTGTGTCTGACATGGGCGTCAGATTGAGCTGCCATAAAAGATGGTCTTGTAGGTCGTCGGTGGTACCGTTGCGGCTGTCAAAGTCAAAATCGTCACCACCGCCGCTGCTCTGATAATCGCTGGCAGCGGTAGGGGCCGCTGAGGCCTGCCATGTGTCATCCCAGTCGCTGTCAGTAGGCAGGTCGTCCGGAATGTCGTCATTCCATTCGCTGTCGGTCGTCTCTTCTGCTGCGGTTTCTTGCGCCGGTGTTAGGTCCTCGCTGGAGGATTGATCATGATCGTCTTTATTTGATGCATCAGATGAGTCGGACCCATCTTGACCCTCGTATTCTTCATCAACATCAAGGAGCGGGTTGGAATCGAGGGCGGTCTGAATTTCTTGTTGGAGATCAAGCGTTGAAAGCTGCAATAGTCGAATGGCTTGTTGCAGCTGAGGGGTCATGGTCAGCTGCTGACCCATTTTTAGTTGTAGCGATGCTTTCATATTGATTACTGCTTAATCCCGTAGCACGTTTTTTTGGGAGGTCACGATAGAGCCTAGGTGATAATCGCACCCTAAATTTCTTGATGGGGGGCGCCATCAGACCTCTTTTTAGGCTTTGTGATGCTTAAGAATATACAAGATTACAACTTAAAGTCATCACCTAAATAGATATCTTTTACCTGCTGATTCGACAAAACTTCATCAGCAGTGCCTTCCGCAATAATGTGTCCATTACCCACGATATAAGCTTTTTCACAGATATCAAGGGTTTCACGTACGTTGTGGTCGGTAATGAGGACGCCAAGGCCCCTTTCTTTGAGCTGTTTAACGATGGCTTTTATGTCACCCACTGAAATGGGGTCGACCCCAGCAAACGGCTCGTCTAGCAGTATGAATGCTGGGTCAGCGGCCAGTGCTCGGGCGATTTCAACCCGTCTGCGCTCACCACCGGATAGCGCCATGCCAAGGCTATCGCGAATATGCTGTATGTGGAACTCATCCAGCAGGCTCTCGAGCTTAGCCTTTCGTTCGGCTAGGTTAAGGTCTTTGCGAGTCTCCAATATCGCCATGATATTGTTGGCAACCGTGAGCTTGCGAAAGATGGATGCCTCTTGTGGCAGGTAACCTATGCCCCGTTGTGCTCGGCCATGCATGGGTAGGTCTGTGATGTCTTGGCTATCGATCAGAATTTTGCCTTTATCGGCATTGACGAGATTCACGATCATATAAAAACAGGTGGTTTTACCCGCGCCGTTAGGGCCCAGCAGGCCAACGATTTGGCCGCTTTCGATGGACATGGAAACGTCTTTTACAATCTGCCTTGCGCCGTAGCTCTTTGCCAAGTTTTGCGCTTGAAGTAATGCCACTTTACTTGTTTTCCTTGTCCTGTTTTGGCTGTATCACCATCTTAATGCGTTCTTGGGGTTCTGGGCTATCGGCCTTCACCCTTTGTTCTTTGATAAGGTAAACGATTTTTTCGCCCACGAACCGGTTGCCTTGCTTTTCGAGGCCCGCCTCTTTCAAAAGGGTCAGTTCGTCTTCCTGCGTGTTGTAAATGATGGTTTGACCATAGGCAATGGTCTTACCTTCGTTGGCAGAGATCACTTGTTCGTATTTGGCTGGTGATCCTTTGGCAATGACCTCTTTTAGTCCGTTCTCGCTGCGTGTAATGGTGATGTGGTCGGCTTCGATGTTGAGTGAACCTTGGGTCATCTTCACATTGCCGTTGTAAACCAACTGCCCTTGAAGCTTGTCTAGCGAAGCGTTATCGCTCTCAATGTAAATCTCCTGTTCGGAGTCTTCAGGTAGACCCCAAGAGGCGCTTGTTGGTATCAAACTGAATATGCAAACTATCCACCATCGCTTATTGGCTCGGATCATGGCGTCCTCTTACTTTGGACTTGAATTCAAGTTGTTCGGTTACTAGATTAAAGCGCATGCCTTGGGCTTGCAAATGGCTGCCGGTCCCCTCGATGGTGACCATGGCGTCGGTATCGGCCATTTCTTTCGTCAGGTCGATGTTGAGCTGTTCGGTTGACAGGGTGACAGGGTTGGCTTGCTTGCCCAAAGGAACCACTTGCACGTTGCCGTTGAGTGTCAGGAGTTGAGCACCTCTCAAGGTGCCGTTTGCCGCTTTTAGGCCCCATAGAGGGCGCTCGCCTTCGCGCAGGATGATGGAGGGCTCTGTAAAGACCGTTTCATCCGTAGAGGGGTAATGCTGAGCGGATTTAGCGTCCACTTGCTGGGCCAGTATACCTTTTCCGTCGAAGCGTTCGCTGCCAATCCCCTTGATAATGTAGTCTGGCTCTTGATCTCTTTGAGCGACGTCGATGTTCCCCTGGCCGTCGGAGCTGTCGTTGAAGGCCAGGTAGGCTACTAGGGCGAAGGCCGTTAGTACGGTCACAATGTAGCGACGACGCATGGCCTATAGCACTCCCGCGCGTAATAAGTCGTGCATGTTGATCACTCCAATCACCTCGTTATTCTCAGTGGTGCTCACGAGGGCGTTAATCTTTTTCTCTTCCATGATTTGTAGTGCTTCGGCTGCGAGTTTGTCGGGCGCGATGGTGGTGCAGTTCTCGGTCATGGCGTCTTTAACGGCGGTATGATGAAAATCGATGTCTTTATCGAGCGCACGACGTAGGTCACCGTCCGTAAAAATACCCGAAAGCTGATTCTGCGTATTCACGACTGTGGTCATGCCGAGGCCTTTTTGTGTCATTTCAAGCAACGCCTCTTTAATCGACGTATCTTCCTGTACCTGAGGAATTTGACTGCCGCAGTGCATGATAGTTTCTACTTTTAGTAATAATCGGCGACCAAGGCTTCCACCTGGGTGGCTGAAGGCAAACTGCTCGGCGGTGAAGCCTCTGGCTTCAAGAAGAGCGACCGCCAGTGCATCACCCATGACTAGGGCCACTGTGGTGCTCGATGTGGGGGCAAGATCGAGCGGGCAGGCCTCTTTTTCAACGCCCGCGTAAAGGTGGCTGTCGGCGGCCTTGGCAAGCGTGGAATCAGGGTTCCCCGTAATGGAGATCAGTGGCGCCTTTAATCGTTTAATGAGTGGAATTAAGGTCGCGATCTCTGAAGACTCTCCAGAGTTCGAAAGGGCAATGACCACATCGTCAGCGGTGATCATACCCATGTCGCCGTGGGCGGCTTCGCCAGGGTGTACGAAAAATGCAGGGGTGCCTGTGCTGGCTAGGGTGGCGGCGATTTTATTGCCAATGTGACCTGATTTACCCATGCCGGTGACGACCACTCGCCCTTTACACGTTAAAACCTCTTGGCATGCGCGGATGAGCGCCTGTTCATCTAGGGTGCTTAATAGGGCATCAACTGCGTCACGTTCAGCGGAAACGGTGCGACGAATGGATTTTATGAAATCAAATTGAGACATAACAGGGCTCTTGGAATTCTTGTTTTATCTGCGTATTAATCAGTTTAGGCTTGTACGATTAAGAAGCCTAGATAACCAGCGTAACTGAGTAACAGGATGGAGCCAGCGCTGCGCCCAACTCGACCTTGTTTACGGAAACTATAAATAAATGCGATGAGTAACAGTGTGAGGCCAAGCATTGTACCGTAATCCCTAGTCAATACCGAAGGTTCTACAACGGTAGTGGCCACGAGGCCTGGAATAGGCATCACAGCAAGCAGGTTGAATATATTTGAGCCGACCACATTGCCGATGGCGATGTCATGGTGCCCTTTGAGTGCGCTGGCTACGGAGGCAGCGAGTTCTGGCAAACTGGTGCCGATGGCGACGATGGTGAGACCAATAATGAGCTCACTTACACCGAAATAACGTGCTACTTCAACCGCACCCCAAACTAGAATCTTTGCACTGATCATGAGTGCGAGTAAGCCTACGACCAGCCAGAAAGCGGCTTTGGCATTGGACATGGACTCGATCTCTTCTGCTTCTTCTTCACCCAAGCCACCAATCTCTTGTTCGCTGGATTCATTGAATAGCCAAAAAAGCGTGATCACTAAACAGATCAGCATAATGATTGAGTCCATTAGGCTGATGTCTAAATCCTGCAGTGTGAGGCCAGCAATCACAGTGACCAAAAGCAGAATTGGAATTTCCTTTTTCAGCATGCGCCCATGAATCGGTAATGGGGCGATCAATGCGGTGATACCCAAGACGAGGCCAATATTGGTAATGTTAGAACCAATGGCATTGCCGATGGCCAGTGTGCCGGAGCCGTCGAGAGAGGCGGTGGCACTTACAAAGATCTCTGGGGCGCTGGTGCCCAAAGAAACAATGGTCATACCGATCATGAGAGGGGACATGCCAAGGTGACGAGCTGTACTTGCCGCACCCAATACAAAGCGGTCGGCACTCCAAACCAATACAACTAATCCGACTAATATGGCAATGCTGGCGGCTAACATGAATACTCTCTGCAAGGTGAAGGGGATGCGGCGCAATTCTACAGGCTTTTGAGCGTCTAACAAGCTTCAGAATAGACCGGTTTTAGTAGGTGTTTGAGTCCTGTGGATAAGTTTCGAAAGTCCGTAGAATTCTGTGACCCTTATCGGAAATTGCTCATTCGCTATTTTCACCCTTTCCGGTATAATCTGGCCCCCTTTTATTTATTCTGGAGATCGCCCGTGAGCCCACAAGACCTACAAGCGTTATTGTCAGAGCGTCTGGAAGAGTGTCAGGTGCTGGTGGATGGCGATGGCTATAAATACGAGATCACGGTAGTCGGCGACGCATTTGAAGGATTGAATGCCGTTAAGCGTCAGCAGCATGTGTATGCGGCGATTAATGACAAAATCACAGACGGTAGTGTTCACGCTGTGACCATTAAAACTTTTACGCCAGCCCAATGGGCTGATCAACAATCCTAATAATAAGTAGTGTTATGCCATCAATGGACAAGTTAATCATCAAAGGTAGCGGCCCTCTCTCTGGAGAGATTCGCATCTCCGGCGCCAAAAACAGCGCGTTGCCGATCATTGCCGCCACACTACTGGCGGATACGCCGATTACCATTGGTAATTTGCCCCACCTGCATGATGTCACCACCATGATTAACCTACTCGGCACCATGGGTGTCGAAGTGGTGATGGGGGAAGACTATTCGATCGAAGTGAACGCCAATACCATTAATACTTACGTGGCTCCCTACGAGCTCGTGAAAACCATGCGAGCCTCAATATTAGTGCTGGGTCCTCTTGTCGCACGTTTTGGTCAGGCACAGGTTTCTCTGCCGGGCGGGTGTGCGATTGGCTCTCGTCCTGTGGATATCCATCTGTCAGGCCTTGAGGCCATGGGTGCGAATATCGTCGTAGAAGACGGTTATGTAAAAGCGTCCGTCGACGGGCGATTAAAAGGTGCCAACATCTTCATGGATACGGTGACGGTGACAGGTACTGAAAACTTGCTGATGGCAGCTGTTTTGGCGGATGGTGTGACGTTACTTGAGAATGCTGCACGAGAGCCAGAAGTGGTGGATTTGGCGGAATGTCTGATTGCCATGGGCGCTAAGATCACTGGTCATGGCACAGACGTCATTCGAGTTGAAGGCGTAGAGTCACTGCACGGTGGATACTATGATGTGATGCCTGACCGTATCGAGACGGGCACCTTCTTGGTGGCAGCGGCTGCCACGGGCGGTAAAGTGAAATTGAAAGATACCCGCGCCGACATCTTAGAAGCGGTACTTCACAAGTTAGAAGAAGCGGGTGCCAAAATTGAAGTAGGCGACGACTGGATTAGCCTTGATATGGAAGGTCGCCAGCCAAAAGCCGTGAGTATTAAAACCGCTCCGTACCCAGCGTTCCCAACCGATATGCAGGCGCAATTCTTGGTTATGAATACGGTAGCCGAGGGGAGTGCATCGGTCACTGAAACCATTTTCGAAAACCGTTTCATGCACGTGCAAGAACTGGCCCGTATGGGCGCACACATTACTCTTGAAGGTAACACCTGTATGACGAAGGGTGGTGATGCGTTGACGGGTGCTCCGGTTATGGCAACCGATTTGCGTGCATCTGCCAGTTTGGTCATCGCAGCTATGATGGCCGAGGGCGAGACAGTGGTAGATCGTATCTACCATATCGACCGTGGCTACGAATGCATTGAAGAAAAACTGCAATTATTAGGTGCCAATATTCGTCGAGTACCTAACTAGTTTTCTATGAGAATCCGCCTGTGGGCCTTGCGCCCACATTTTTAGGCTAAATAAGGAAACCCATGAGTCAACAACCACTCACCATTGCTCTATCAAAGGGTCGTATCCTAGACGACACCCTTCCTCTGTTTGAAGAGGCTGGTATTGTCCCAGCAGAGGACATCAAAAAAAGCCGTAAGCTGATCTTTGATACTAATCATGAGCATATTAAGTTGGTGGTCATTCGAGCCACCGACGTGCCAACGTATGTTGAATATGGCGCAGCTGATATGGGTGTGGCAGGTAAAGATGTGTTGATGGAGGCGAATTGTAATGGTTTATACGAGCCCCTTGATCTGAACATCGCTACTTGCCGATTGATGACGGCGGCCTTAAAAGGCGCGCCTGAACCAACGGGTCGCATCAAGGTGGCTTCTAAATTTGTTGGCGTCACAAAGCGCTATTTTGCTGAACAGGGTAAGCAAGCGGATATCATTAAATTGTATGGTGGGATGGAACTAGCGCCGATTATGGGGCTAGCGGATCTTATCGTTGATATTGTTGATACAGGCAATACGTTGAAAGCGAATGGGCTGGAAGAGCGGGATCTCATCGCGCCCATTAGCTCTCGTCTAGTGGTGGGTAAGGCTGCTATGAAAATGAAGCACAGTCAGATTCAACCCATTCTTGAAAAATTAGCCCAGGCCGTTGATCGCCGTCGTTAATGCTAAGCGTGTTAAGGTGAGTAAACTCACCTTCTAAGAGGACACTATGAGTTTTCAAATTCGCAAGTTAGATTCCAAACAAGCTGATTTCTCTCAAGCCATGGACAAGCTTTTGGCGTGGGAGTCGGTTTCTGATACACAGGTTCAGCAAACTGTTTTAGATATTCTACATCAAGTAAAGCAGCGCGGCGACGATGCTGTCATTGAATACACAAACCGTTTTGATCATCTTCAAGCGGACAATATGGCCGCGTTAGAAATCTCTCAACAAACGCTGCGTGATGCACTTGAAACCCTACCGGAAGGTCAACGCAAAGCGTTACTGGAAGCGGCTGAACGTGTGCGCCGATATCATGAGCGTCAACGCGCTGAATCATGGCAGTACCAAGAGGCAGACGGGACCATACTGGGTCAACAAGTGATGCCAATGGATCGTGTAGGTATCTACGTTCCGGGTGGTAAAGCGGCTTACCCTTCTAGTGTTTTGATGAATGCCATTCCTGCACACGTGGCAGGGGTGAAAGAAATTATTATGGTTGTCCCCACACCGGGTGGCGACGTCAATCAGTTGGTGTTGGCCGCGGCGGCTGCAGCGGGCGTGACCCGTTGCTTTACCATAGGTGGTGCCCAGGCGGTTGCAGCCTTAGCCTATGGCACACAAACCGTGCCCAAGGTGGATAAGATTGTTGGTCCTGGCAATATTTATGTGGCGACGGCGAAACGTTTCGTATTCGGCGAAGTGGGCATTGATATGATTGCAGGGCCTTCGGAAATTTTGGTTGTGTGTGATGGTAAGACCGATCCTGATTGGATTGCCATGGATCTATTTAGTCAGGCTGAACATGACGAAGATGCCCAGTCGATTTTATTGTCGTGGGATGATGCCTTTTTAGCAGAAGTGGAAAAGAGCATTCACAAGTTGCTACCGACGATGGAGCGCCAAGATATCATTCGCGCATCATTATCAGGTCGTGGTGCGTTGATTAAAGTGGCGGATGAAGCTGAGGCTATAGAAATCACTAACCGAATTGCTCCTGAACACTTGGAGTTGTCGGTTGAGAATCCACAGGATATGGCCAAGCAAGTTCGTCACGCTGGGGCAATCTTTATGGGGCGTTATACGGCAGAAGCGCTAGGCGACTACTGTGCCGGGCCTAATCATGTGTTGCCGACGTCGGGTACCGCACGTTTTTCCAGTCCTTTAGGCGTGTACGATTTTCAAAAACGCAGCTCATTGATTATGTGCAGTGCAGATGGTGCTAGCGAGCTAGGTAAAGTGGCTTCAGTGTTAGCGAGAGGGGAGTTTTTAACGGCCCACGCTCGCAGTGCTGAGTACCGTATTAAAGACTAGCTAGTGACAGCAGCTAACGGCTCCACAATCAGGCCGTTACGCTGCTTTCTGTTTTTAGCTTCGTGCTAAAGCAGAGCCTATAACGTTTGACCCATTCTCTGTTTTGTCTCTTATGGTTTGTTTGACACGAACCTAGGTTAACACCTGCAAAGATCGATTTAAGTTAGATGCCTATTACTGGCTGAGATAAATATTATGTCCCGCGTAAAAAAACTGATTCGCCAAGAAATTCTCGATTTGTCAGCCTACCCGGTTCCCAGTGCTTCGGGCATGATTAAGCTGGATGCGATGGAGAATCCGTACACTTGGCCTGCCGTTGCCAAAGAGGCATGGACGGATCTGCTGCGTGATTTGCCGTTAAATCGCTATCCAGATGCATCAGCGAAACAAGTCAAAGAAGCGCTGGCACAGTCGATGGGTGTCAGCGACGACTATGATCTGTTACTCGGCAATGGCAGCGACGAAATTATCCAGTTGCTGGCGATGGCTATGGCGAAACCGGGCGCGACTATTTTGGCACCCGAACCGGGTTTCGTTATGTACAAAATGATCGCGACATTTTGTGGGTTGGAATATAAAGGTGTGCCTTTGACCCAGGATTTTGAATTAGACACAGAAGCTATGTTACGCGCGATTGATGAGACACAGCCTGCACTGATATTTTTAGCTCAGCCTAATAATCCAACCGGTAACCTGTGGGACGAAACCAGTATTAAGGCCATCATTGAAGCGGCACCGGGTGTGGTGGTATTAGATGAAGCCTACACCGCCTTTACTGACGCTGATCATCTCGCTTTATTGGATCAGTACGAACATGTTTTGGTCATGAGAACGCTATCGAAAGTGGGGCTGGCAGGTTTACGCTTAGGGCTCATTATTGGGCGCAAAGAATGGCTAAATGAATTGGATAAAATTCGTCTGCCTTACAATATTAATATGCTAACGCAAGCCAGCACCCTTTTTGCGATTGAACATTATGACATGTTGCTCATGCAAACAGAGCAGCTACGCGTTGATCGTGTGTTATTGATGAAAGATTTAGCTAGTATTGACGGTGTGGAAGTCTTTCCGAGTGAGGCGAATTTCGTATTGGTGCGCGTGCCAGAAGGGCAGGCTCGAAATTGGTTTGAGCGACTAAAAGAAGCGGGCATCTTAATCAAATGTTTAGATGGTGGTCATCCACTGTTAGATCACTGTTTGAGAATTACAGTCGGTACGACGGATCAAAATACGAAACTGGTAGAGGCGCTATCCAGTATCGCGGCTTCAGGGTCAGTCCACTAGAGGCATTACTCTGCTGTCCAATTGTGCTCACGCCAACGCGTGAGCACTTCTTCGAGTTTTAATAGATCTAAAGGTTTGCTTAGGTAGTCGTTCATGCCTGCCGCGATACAACGCTCCTCATCGCCTTTCATGGCATTGGCGGTCATCGCAATGATGGGGATGTCTTTCAATGCGTGTCCAGCCTCTCCCTGTCGTATTTTTTCGGTACATTCATAGCCGTCCATGACGGGCATCTGGCAGTCCATTAGTATAAATTTAAATTGCGCATCTTGCGTTAGACGATCAATGGCCTGTTGGCCGTTTTCTGCTGTTTCTATGACATAGCCAAGGTCGTCAAGTATGGTTTTGGCCACCTCTTGGTTGATTAAGTTGTCTTCCACCAACAGCACCTTCACGCCTCTTTTGGCGGATTGAAGTTGTCTTTCATCAACAAAGCCGTGAGATTGCTTCAGAGCTTCCTTGTTATCGATGAGAACACTTAGTGCTTGGTGTAAATCATGGGTGCTGACAGGCTTGCTCAGCTTGCCTGATAGGCCAAGGTATTTCATATCCTCATTGGACAATTCGTGGATGAGGGAGGTCATGAGCAAAAAACGGCTGTTCAGTTTTGGAATAGAGTCCTTAATTTCTTGTAAGAGCGCGAGCCCATCTTGTTCTGGCAATTGCATGTCCAAAATGATGACATCAAATTCACGGTCGTGCTCGAGAATATCTAGGCATTCTTTTCCTGAAAGTGCCGTTTGGGTTTCCGCTCCCCAGTTATTCAGTAGCACGGTAACAACATCTAAGTTGGTTTCATTGTCATCAACAATCAGAATGCGTGAGTTGTGCAAGCTAATATAGGGGATTTCGATGACACTTGGTTCTTTGGATATGGGCAGCGAGATGGTGAATGAAAAGCAAGACCCTCGGCCCTTTTGGCTGCTAGCAGAAATATCGCCACCCATCATTTGACAGAGCTGTTTGGATATACTGAGACCAAGTCCTGTGCCACCGTATTTTCGAGTGGTGCTACCATCCTCCTGCGTGAACTTGTTAAAGAGATTGGGAATTTGCTCTTCGTTTATACCAATACCGGTGTCTTCGACCTCAAAAAGCACCAAATTGCCTTTTGCTCTAGACACCTTAAGAGTGATGCTACCCTGATCGGTAAACTTGACTGCGTTACCACAAATATTGGTGAGTATTTGCCGGATCCGACTTGGGTCGCCCACCACAAAGGTATCGAGCTCTTCGTCCAGTACGATGTCAAACGCGAGGCCTTTTTCTTGAGTTCGATAAATAAAGCTCTGATGAAAATCGTAAATCAGCCTGGGCAGCTCGAAATCGATGTCTTCTATCTCTAGTTTACCGGCTTCGATTTTTGAAAAATCGAGAATATCGTTGATGATGGTCAGCAATGACTCTGCACTATTGTGGGCAAGCTGGACATAATGCAGTTGTTGGTCGTTCAATTTGTCTCTCATTAAAATGTTTAACATACCCAGTACACCGTTCATGGGCGTGCGTATCTCATGGGACATGTTGGCTAAGAATTCACTTTTTGCTTTGCTGGCTTGTTCCGCCTCGATGGCAAATGATTCTGCTCTGGCCACGGCATCGTGTAACTCTTCGTCTGCAATTTTCTTTTGAGTGATGTCGGTTTCAACCGCAATGAATTCGGTTAACTTACCGTCTTCGTCCACTACTGGTTGTATTTCAATGGACACCCAATATGGGCGACCATGCTTATGGTAGTTAAGAATATCGGCCTGAAAGCCCTGTCGCTTTTTAATTTGTTCATTGATGTATTCAACCGTATCGGGATCGGTCGCAGGTCCCTGAAGCAAGTGTCCTGGTTTTTCACCAACGATTTCATCGAGCTTATAACCTGTGATCTTAGTAAATGCATCGTTGCACCATGTGGCATAGCCATCCTGATCGGTAATGACAACGCCACTTTTGGTTTTGCTTGCGACCAGTGCCAGCTGCTGCATTTTCGCTTCTTGCTCTTTTCTGATTTTTTCCTGTCTCAGGGCATCAACGATTTGTCCTAAGGTGGTCCATAATGGTTGTAAAAACCGAACGAGTTCTTCGTCGTATCCTTGAGGTCGATTAGCAATCCCGATCATTCCGATCATCTCGCTGCCTAAAAAGAAGGGTTGACCTAAAAATGCATTGAGAGGAGGGTGCCCATGGGGAGTGCCAGCAGCAGAAGGATGATTTTTGGGGTGATTCGATATGATGGTTTTTTGCGTCTTGATACACTCGCCAAACAGCGTATCTAAATTTTCAAACACTAGGCCGGTTTCTTTATTTTCTTCGTAGAATGTACGGGTCTCATCATTCCAAGATATGTTGGTAATGGCGTGGGTCTTTAAATAGGGTTGCTTGTCTTTCTTAAATAGAATTTCACCAATAAACCCATACTCACTTTCAGTGAGTGTGAGTATGTCCATCAGTAGTTTATCGAAAACCTTCTGTATGTCTTTCTCACTGATGAATTCGGTTTGAGCACGGCTTATTGCATTAAGAAGTTGGTGGTTACGTTCTAACTGCCGTTGCGTTTGTTTATCTTCGGTCTCATCTCGGTTGATGCCGATAACGGTTTCGACCTTTCCTTTTTCGTTTAAAAGCATGGAGGCATGAACTTGCAGGTATCGTATGCCCTTTTGACTGTGATGGATCCGGAATCGACTGGTTAGTTCATCGCCGCTTTCGATGCAGTGGTTTAGTTCCTCGCTAATGTTGGCTAGATCATCTGGGTGAACCTTGCTCGTCCAATCTTCGATTTTTGAGGAAAATGTCGCCTTATCGACACCATAAAGATCAAACATGACGTCATTCCAATGCAGGGTTTCTGTGGGAATATGGTATTCCCATATGCCCATGGCAGCGCTTTCAGTAGCTAGGTTCAATCGTCTATGATTGAGAGCCATTGCTTTTTGGTATTCTTCTAGGCGCGACTCCTGCTGCTTTCGTTCCGTGATATCTCGAATAAACGCCACATACCCCAACACAATCCCTTGACGACTACGAATGGCACCGCCGACCGTCTCGGCTAAAAAGGTTGATCCATCCTTTTTTCGATAGGTGATTTCAAAGGCTTGAGCCTGAGTGTGTGCGAGCGGGTTGTAGTGGTCATGTCCGGTTTTAATGTAGGCTTCTTGATCCACGTACAAAAGGCTGGTGTCTCTTTGTAGTACATCCGATGGGTCATAGTCGAATAGAGAGCAAAATGTTGGGTTGACGGCTTTAATGGTACGATCAGGGTTAGTAATAATGATGGCTTCAGGTGCGTCATAGATCATTGATTCAAAAAGATCGGTTTGTTCTTGCAGCGCTGATTGCAATTGTGTTTGTTTGGTGACATCGAGCACGCTGGCGATGACGTAAACGTCGCCTTGATCGTTCTTAGTTTTGGATAAGCCCACTTGTAAATACTTTGGCTCGCCTTTTTGGTCTTTAATTTCAAATACTCGACCCGCATTCATGGACTTTTGATTTTCTTTTGCGTTTATAAAACTATTTCGTAGGTCAACGTGTTTGGTTTGAATGTCTTCAGGCAAAATACTTTCAAGTGACCTACCGAGCATTTGTTTTGGCTCAAACCCTAGGATTTTTTCTAGGGCGTTGTTAGCTAGAATGATGGTGCCCTCTTTATCCACTTCCATTAGCCCGACCGGGGCACTGAAAAGCATGCCCTCTAGTCGCTCTTTGATGGCCAAGTTGGCATTTTCGAAGCCCTTTCTTTCAATCGCTTTTATTTTTAGGTTTTGTAATGCCCGTGCAATTTCGCCAAGTTCATCCTGTTGATCTTGCATGGGAACATCAATATTGAAGTCGCTGTTGGCAATGTGTAACAGGCTGTTGCGTAAGGTGGCCAATGCTGTCAAAACACGTTTGATTAAAATGAAGGATAGGGCGATCACTAAGGCGACACTAATGACCACAAAGACAAAGCCAAAGGCTTCTAGCTGCTCTTTATTTTGTTTTAGGCGCTTCATGATAAAGGCGTCGTATTCAGCGAGCTCGGTCGATAGGGCTCTAGTTAAAGAGACGAGCGCATCTAGATACTGCTCCATTTGCTGCTGAATAGGCTGTGTGGATGCCAGTCGACGCTGGTAAGCATCGACTCTTTTCAGAGATAAATTTTTAAGGCGCTGAATATCATTGGCAATAAAGGGAATATTGACCTTAGCGCGATTAAGACCGCGGTCGATGTCGCGCACAATGTCATCCATTGATTCACCGCGATCACCCATAAGAAACTCTTCTAAAAATATATGGCTGTTGGCGAGATGGAAATTGATGGTTAGCGCGTGTTGGCTCGCTTTGTTTTCGCTATTTTTTTGCGCGAAATCAAATAGCCGGCCCACAATGGCCCGGTAGGTAATGTCAAACTCCCGGTCGGCTTCGCTACTGGCGCTGGTGTCTGGGGCTAGGTGTTGAATATTCGATTCAAAATAGGCTAGGGCTTGATCACTGGTTTGGATAATTTGTTCAAGGGAAAGGGCCAGTGATGGGGGGCGCGTGCTCTCGTCTAAATGCTGTTCATCACGCGCGATCTCTTCTTGAATCATAATGGTCGCCAGTGCTTGAATCTCCCACAGGTGATCCATGATGATGCCTTGGCTGACCTCGTCATTGTTCTGATATAAGGAGGCCAGTTGAATACGGGCCTGGGCGGCGTGACTGAGAATGGACTGGGTGTTCAGGTTAAGCGACTCGATACGGCCGATACTGGCTTCTGCTTCGGCGCTAAACGACGAGACTAAGCGCTCATTGAGTACGACCGACCCCACTACGGCTGACAGTAATAACGCAAAGGCCCAGTAAACCTGCTTTTTTATGCTTAATTGCTTTAGCATGTAGACTCCAATCCTGTCTAAATAGTGTAGACAAGAACTGGCGTCTGTCGGCTTTACTGAGAGTTAACTCGCTGCCCTAGTGTCGCCTTAACCTCGAAATATTGTCCTTGGCGAATAATTCCCAAAGAAATGGTGTCCCCTGGCATCAAATCGGCGATTTGGCGCATGGTTTCGGTGCCTTTTAGCGCAGTTTTGCCATTGTAGTGGGTCACGATATCGCCTTTCAGTAGACCGGCTTGGTCAGCCGGGCCGCCTGCTACGACACCCACAACCACTTGACCCTCTAATTGATCGGGCAGACCGAAGGCGGTCTTGAGCTGCTCTGATAGTTCTTGGGTCTCGAGTCCCAACCAGCCTCGAACGACTTGGCCGTACTGAACCAAATCTGAGACCACTCTTAACGCATGTTTTAAGGGAATGGCGAAACCGATGCCTTGATAGCCGCCCGATTGGGAGTAAATGGCGGTGTTGATGCCGACCAGTTCCCCATAGGCATTGACCAAGGCACCGCCGGAATTACCCGGGTTAACTGCGGCATCGGTTTGAATAAAGTCTTCATAGGTAGTGATACCCAGTTGATTGCGACCGGTGGCACTGACAATGCCTAAGGTCACTGTTTGTCCCACGCCAAATGGATTACCGATGGCCAATGCAACGTCACCTACTTGCAGAGTATCTTCCCCTGCAAACGAAATCACGGGTAAGTCTTGTAACGGTATCTGAAGTAAGGCGATATCGGTTTCTTTATCTTTGCCGACTACGGTAGCGTTGGTCGTGCGGCCATCCTTTAAGGCCACCAGAATCTCATCGGCTTCATTGATGACGTGGTAATTGGTAATCACCAAACCGTTTGTTGTGAGAATCACACCTGAGCCTAAACTGTTCTGAATTCGACTTCTCGGCATGGGCGCTCGATCAAAAAAACGACGGAAGAAAGGATCGTTTAGCAGTGGATGTGGCGATTGGCGAATGGTTTTACTGGTGTAGATGTTCACAACGGCGGGGGCGGCTAAATTAACGGCGGGTGCGTAGCTGGCCACAGGTGCGCTGTGCTGGGGTTCTTTTGGGATAAAATGCAGAACCAAGCTGGCAATGACCAGACCCATTAAAATCCACCAAGAAAGAAAACCGGGCTTTTGCATCTTTGCTCAATATCCTTAAGAATGCGAGTACAGGCGCAAAGTGTACGCAAATGAGAGTGTGATATGAAGCTTAACCAACTAGTAAGCTACTTAAATCGTGAATTGGCCATTCAAAATTATCGTGACTATTGTCCGAATGGTTTACAGGTAGAGGGCAAGGCTGAGGTACAGCGCATCATTACCGGTGTAACGGCTTGTCAGGATCTTATTGATGTGGCCATTGAAAAGGAAGCGGATGCGATCTTGGTTCATCATGGGTATTTCTGGAAGGGGGAACCTGAGCCCATTGCAGGGATTAAAAAGCAGCGTATCCAATCGTTATTGAAGCATGATATCAGTTTAATCGCTTACCATTTGCCACTCGATTGCCACTCTGTGTGGGGTAACAATGTTCAACTTGCCGATGTGCTGGATTTAGAAATTACGGGGCCGCTTGATCCGAACGACGTTCGTACACCCGGTAATATTGGTCGATTGAAACGACCCATGTCCGCGAAAGAACTGTCGAACCACATTAGCGAGGCATTGAATCGACCACCGCAGCATATCGGTGAAGGGGATGACATCATCGAAACGGTGGCATGGTGTACAGGCGGGGCTCAGAGCTACATGCACTATGCGATTAACCAAGGGATTGATGCGTACATTACGGGTGAAATTAACGAGCCGGTTGTTCATAACGCTCGTGAGACGGGTACCCATTATTATGCGGCAGGGCATCACGCCACAGAACGCTATGGGGCCAAGGCGTTGGGTGAGCATTTGGCGCAGGAATTTGATTTATCCGTCGAGTTCGTGGACATCGATAACCCAGTCTAAGACTTGGTTGAAACGTTTGAGGGAAAGACTGGCCCAGAGATTCCTCTCTGGGCCATGGCTGATAGACGACCAAGCGTCCTGTGTTTTATAGACCCTTCCAGATTTCAAGATCAAACCCTGATCCAGTTTCATTGCTACAGGCGACATAGTAGTTGTCTAGGGTGTAATCATCTGTCCCCAATAAAAAACAGTAGCGGTCTGAAAGTTGGCCGCTGATGGTCATAGCTGTGCTGCTGAAGCTGACGGTATCAGGATCGGCTAAGGGCTCCGTTACTGGGGTACCGTCACCGATATCAAAGATCGATGGGTTCCTCGGGTAATCACATTGGTAATCAACCCCTGATGCGTTGGGGTAGCGATAGAGCTTAACCTGCTGGTTTTCTTCGAGCATGTATCTTACTTCTTTGCATGAGCCATCGCCGCTGGGGTTTGCGTCGTACACGGCAACAAAGCCACTGAGTTTTAGCAGGTTGCCATTGGTCGTGTTATTCGTGCTGCGCAAAATAGAATTAATATTATTGGTGGTGTTAAGGCCGATTAACCAGCTGCCCTTTAGGTAACCCAAAAAGTTAAAGGTTTCGCTTGCGTCTCCAGTGGGGGTAACAGAAAGCGCCGAGTTGGTTTTACTCCAATCAAAGTTGCTGCTTTGGTTGCCGCTGTAATTTCCAGTGCCGCCGCTTGATTCGTCTCCTTCGAATGTAAACAGGGTGGTGGCATTGGAATCCGGTGTGAGCTCTCGGTAGCTACCAATCACAGGGGCCTGTAAAAAGTTCGTTGGCGCACGTTGAAGGCGAATGGTTTCGGTCCCGAGTCCGGAGCCAAAAAAGTTACACGACATCAATGCTTCGTGACTTGTAATACTGATAGGTAAGCAGGTGTCAGTAAAATCTTCATTGATGAGTTCAATCTGATTGCCGTTGCTGCTGAAGGTTTGGCTGATACTGACTTCGGTACAGAAAGTATTGAGTAAAGATTCTGTCGAGCCCCACAAAGCGGCCGGACAGTTGTCATATTCTAAAACGTCTACGCTGCCTGAGTCAGAAAAGGTATATACGGCGCTTAGGTCGCCATAGTTGCCGCTGCGCATATGCCAGCGACCCACAAAGTCGGTGAGGGCCTCAATGTCTTCCAGTGCACCGATAAAATGAGCAATGGCGTTTTCTTCTGTGACTAATTGCCGAGTATTGTATTGGGGCAGTGTGGTGATATAGGTCAGAGCATTGTTTCTGAAATCATCGGAATTCGCATTCAAATCCAGTCCACTAAAGTGATTGGAATAATCATCTATCTCACCGGCAAAGCTGTTTGCCGTTGGTAGGGTAATACCATTCTCTAGATTGCCGTCTTGGTCGAGCGATTGCAGTAAAACCAGTCGGTTGGTGATGGCTTGTGCATCTGGGTCGCTAGACCGAGTAGCCAGGTAGGTCGCCATGGCAGATGCGCTGCGATCTTGATTCAGCAGGGTAGCGGGTGTGACGATGGGAGCGTCTTGAGTCGGTTGCGCTGACCCGATGCTGAGACCCAGCACACGGAATTCGACGGTCTCACCCTCATGATATTCAAAACGCCCATTACCTTCCGTGAGGCCTTGGAATGTCGGTGATTGATAGCTTAGGCCCTCGACACCGGTATCGATAAAGTAACCGTATTGTGGCGTGGGAGCGCTGTCATCAGAGCCCCCGCCACCGCAGGCACTTAACATGAATGAAATCATGGCGATAGTGGCCGTTTTGTGTGGATAAAGCATGATGATCTCCGCCTAATTTTTAACCAGCTTATCAGGCTTGTAGCTGGGTCGAAAGTACTAAGGCTACCTACGCGCTTGAGCTAACACCCAGTGCGGCATGTCATCAGCGGCACCAATGTGATTCACGCATTGGATTTCGACTTGAGGGTGTTGTTGTCGTGCTGTTTCTAATAACCCTGGCAGGTCTTCTTGAACATGATATCCAGCCGCCAAAAAATAGGGCATCACCACGATGCGAGTGGCTCCCTGTTCAATTGCAGACTGAATGGCGGTGGGGACGTCAGGTGTGGTCAGTTCTAGAAAGCCATGGGTCACTAGCTCGAAATCGGAAGTCAATTGTGCTGTACGTTGAGCGAGTTGAGCCACTTCGTCATTCGAGCTTTGCTTACGACTGCCATGGGCGATGATGAGTAATGCGTTCATAAACGTCCTATTGGTTAAGTTTTGACCATAGATGTGGAAAAGCGAAATTGTCCGCACCATGGGCCAATCTTGAATCGAACCTTACCTTTTTACCGTTCAAATGGGAATCTGAAGCCCTCTGCTAGCAGCTGTCTCAATATGTCCGTATCTTAGATCATATGGTTCTGCATTAAGCATTCCTGAATGGTCGGAATTCGGGTAAAGTTGACCCCTTTCGTTCAGTATTTTGATATCAAGTTTTGTATGTTTTTTGAACAGGAACGCAGTCAGTTTTTCCGCCCCCTTACCAGTAAGTATCGGGAGCAAATGGTGGAGTGCCTGCGCGAGCTCTACAAGCAGCTGTACTCCAGCAGCCACGCGGGTAGTGCCGAATACGGACAAGCCTTGAGCCGTGACGCGCTCATCAACATTTTTTCGGAAGCCTTAGTGCGAGCGCCCATCATCCAGCCGGATGAATCAGAGCTAGCTTACGAGCCCAATCAAGAGTCGACTTCAGAAGAAACCCGGTTCAAAAATCACAGAGAACTGTCTATCTGGCTTCTTAATACGTTACTTGAGCACGGTTGGATCGAAAAACAGGTGGATGAGGCCACATTGCAATCCACTTTTAGCTTCAGTCGCTGGGGCCGCCAGTTTGTTGAACCCTTCCTAGACGCAAAGCAAAGTCAGCAAGTCGCCCGTCATCGAAATACTCGCAATGTGAGAAACGCACTCGAAAGCTTCTTAGAGCATGGCGAAGTGTATGATCTGCTAGACGCATATGAGTACAGCGAACGGATCATTAGCGACTTTACTGATGTCATCAGCGAGCTGGATGAGCGCAAGCGAGACCTAGTCCGCGAAATGGAAGGTCAGTTAATGGTGCAAAAGGCCAGTGACCAGTTTTTCGACTTTATGGAAAAGCGTTTCCAGCCGGATTTAGCGGTTAGGTTGTCAGCAGATAACGTAGAAAAGTATCGAGATCAAATCACCACGCTGGTGGATCAAATTCGCGTCAGCCCCAAGCATGTGAAAGCAAAAGCAGAGAAGCGTTTACGAGAACTTATGCCAGAGCATGCTCAGCAGCAGCATTCTATTTTATGGTCGGTTCTTGATGATATCGAGCATAGGCTTAAGAGCGCCTGTGACCATATTTTACCCTTGGTGAGAAAGTCGCTGCAAAACTTCACCAAGCGTGCGGATATTATTATTCGCCAGATGAGTTACCTAGCCAGTCAAAAGAACAACGATGTGGTAGCGGTTTGTAAACACCTTGCATCGTTGCCTAAGGAAAAACAGTCAGAGCAACTAGAGCGGGTGGCAGACTTGATGGCGGTTCCCCAGTTGGGATTCATCGACCCGCAGCAAGTACGATTGGCGCCTCCGAGAAAGCGCACAGTGATCGATACGGTGGTAGATGAAGGGCTTGAAAGTGTGGATCAAGACTCTCGCCGAGAGTTGTATGTTCAGCAAGCATTGGATCAGGCTTTCTTTGTTAACAATAACCAAGTTAGAACATTCATGGTTGAACAGTTTAAACAAAGAAACGAAGTATTAAGCAGCGAAATCCCTATTGGGTCCGCCACTGATCTACTGTCGATTGCGCATATTGTGAGTGTTGGAGCAATGGACGGATTATCCAGTGACTACCATTTCGAATTGGAATGGCTTGGGCAGGATAAACACGAATACTTCGAACAAAAAGACATTTTTAAAATTCGTTTAATGAAAAACTCCGAAGCGGCCGCTTAAGAGTAACGACGGTAATTCGAACAGGCGAGCCGAATCAGGTGTGATATGTTGAATCAATTAGAACAATTATTAGAAAAAGAGGGCGTACAGCTCAAAGAGTTTAGTGAGCTGGTTATTCGCCTAATGGACTACGGTGTTATTTGCCGTGATGAATCGCAAGTTGAGCAAGTGCTTTATGATCGCTATCTGCGCGTGGAGGAATTAGTTCAAGATTATGTGGCGGTGATGGCCATTCGTATCCAACATGATAAGCGCTTTCAGTTTGTACGCTGCTACCCACCCGGTGCTCAAGTGCCTGGTATGGAAGACGAAGATCAGCCTTTTAATGGTGGTCTGCGTTCACGTCTATCTCAAAATGAAGTGGCGCTGGTGCTTGTATTACGCAGCCAGTATGACAAAGCACTTCGAGAAGGTCAGGTGGATGAGCAAGGGTGTGTGATGGTGTCCCTTGAGTCTTTAAGCATTGCGCTTAAAAACTTGCTAGGTCGCAGCTTGCCGGAAAATCTAACCGAACGTAAAACACTCTTTAGACGTATGCGCCAACTACGACTCATTCAATTAGCTAACGAAGACGCCCTAAACAGCGCTGAATTTTGGTTTAAAATTCGCCCAATGATTATGTCTTACGTAAGTGATGACGTGTTGTCTGGCTTGTTGGCGGAGCAAGAAGAAAGCGTCGTCCCCGTTACTGACGCGCAAGTACCTTCGAATGATAATGCGGCACCAGAAGCAGCTGATGCAGTAGAAGACGCGGCAGAAGAAGCAGCTGAAGAACAACAGGAAGAAAGTGCGTTGGCGGCTTCGCCAAGCGTGTTTGATGAGGAAACCAACTGATGTTTTTGAAAAAATTTGTTTACGTCAATTGGGGTAATATTCCTGCAACGGAATTTGAATTTGGACCCATCAACCTGCTCAGCGGGGGTAACGGTTCTGGTAAAACTACGGCTGCAGATGCGATTCAAACCATCATGACGGCGGCTCATGACAATTTGTTTAACTATAACCCTGGTCAAGATGAGGCGACCCAAAAAGGCCGTGGCAAGCAGGTTCGTACCTTAGCATCCTATGTACTAGGGTGTGATGATGGCTCATATGCTAGACCTGGTGGCGCTAACGGGTATTTGGCAGCGGTTTTTCACCCTACTCAAGGGGAGAGTGGTCAACCTTTCACTGCCGTCATCGGTGTCAGTGCTTATATCGATAAAGCGGGCAATCAAGCCGTCGCAAGACAAAGTGATTTCTTGCTAATGGTGGTGGCTGGACATGAATTGACCCAGAGCGATTTTTTGCAAGAAGATGAAGATGGCAAACAAGTCGTTGGGGTGGATAAAATCTATAAGCGCTTGCAAAAACGTTGTGGTCAGCGAGCGGTAGAGAAATACGACACCAAGAAACAGTATTTGCGCCGATTGTATGGTGCGCTTAGAGGACGTGACGATGCAGTCAGCGAGCGCGAAGCATTAAATGCGGCTCGAGCCTTTTCACGCTTCATGGCGTATAAGCCCGTGAAGAGCATCAATGGCTTCGTCGCGAATGAAATTCTTGAAAAGAAAGATTTGGGCGAGGCCATCCGTACCGTCAGTGATTTGATGAAAACCATTCACTCTATGGAAGCGGATGCAACGGCGTTGATTGAAAACATTGGTGTACTGGTCGATGGCAAGCAACACAGTCAGACTTATATCGACCAATGGATTGACTATCAAGTGGCTCACTATGTTGCTGCCAAGAGCCGTTATCTTGAAGATCAGAAAGCCTACAGTGATGCGAAAAATCATCAGC
>Ga0255776_10001751_pt1 | contig 24674 bp, 28 predicted proteins | sample 071ome_19_FD_179974 | JGI IMG/M metagenome (GOLD analysis project Ga0255776, IMG submission 179974) | Coastal salt marsh microbial communities from the Groves Creek Marsh, Skidaway Island, Georgia - 071413AT metaG (version 2) | ecosystem: Environmental > Aquatic > Marine > Intertidal zone >... | reverse complement strand
TAGACAACCTATTTATTAGAATAATCTATCTATATTGATCAATGTGTAATGTCGGAAAAGGTTTATTATGTCAAGTAGGTTGGAACAGATTTGGTTCAAAGCATCCAAGTACAAAGAGAAGAAAACCATCAAAAATAAAGATGGAGAAGAAACCACTGTATATGAATATAGTGATCGACAAGTCAATAAACGACACAAAGAGAAGTCCGAAAAGGTTGAGAAGATTCGTCAGAACATAGACAACCTTGAAAAGAAAATATACTCCGACTTGAAAGGGAAAGAGAATCGAGAGGTCGCTCTTGCTGTTGCACTCATAAACCATACCTACGAGCGTGTAGGAAACGATGAGAGTGCCTCCAATGGTCATTATGGGGTGACAGGGTGGAAGAAGAAACACCTATCTTTCAAGGGCGATACAGCCACTCTCAAATACACAGGGAAAAGTGGTGTCCGACACGAGAAAGAAATCACCGATAAGAAACTTGTGTCTGCTCTTAAAGAGATATCAAAGGGGTTGTCAAAGGAAGATTGTCTTCTTGAAGATATTTCTGCCTCAGATGTCAATGAGTATCTCAAACAATTTGGGATAACGGCAAAGGACATTCGAGGATACCACGCCAACAGAGAAATGCAGGAACGACTCAAAGCCCTCCGAGAAGAAAATGGCGAGCTTCCGAAGAATCGCAAAGAGAAAGAACAACAACTCAAAGACGAGTTCAAAGAGGCGTTAGAGGGGGCGGCAAAAGCGGTAGGTCACGAGGAGGCGACTCTCAGGAAACAATACCTTGTTCCACATCTCGAAGAAACTTATATGAAAGATGGCACGGTCATCACCACTTTGAAGAAACAATCTTCTATTCCATCAAGGAACAAAGGGGGCGATTGTTACGAGGCGAATTGTCGGTATTTTTTAGAACTTTGTACTTCAGAAAAATATGTCACAGAATGGAAAGGGTATAAAATAATTGATTGTCCTTATGTTCTAGTCCATGCGGAGGTCACAGGACAAGGTGCTATTGAGGGCATAAATTATGGACACGCTTTCATTCTGAAAGGGAATACGGTCATAGATGTTTCAAATGGACAAAGAATAGAAATGCCCAAAGCGGTATATTTTGCTTTGGGCAATATAGAAAGGAACAACAACATACACTATTATAATTGGGATCAAATTCGTGATAACATCCAAGAGTTTGAACATTGGGGTCCTTGGCACCTTGAAACAAGCACAGGATATTAAGATGAAAGAACAGATTTTCACTAAATTGCAAAAGAAAAAAGTTCGAGTTGATCCACAAACCCTCTCAGAGATTGCAAGAACACAAATACGATCCGCAACTCTCGTTAGAATAGCGAACCAAGTATTCGCAACCAAATCTCAATCCGAAAAGGAAGAAGAAGAAATTGAGCGATTGCAAAAGCCATCTCCAAAGAAAAAGCCTCCTAGAAAAGACCGTTCTCGAAAGAGAATGAAAGTAGAGGACAAGGACATAGACAAAGATCCTGACCTCAATACCAAAGATATGTCAATGAACTACAAGATAGTTGGTAGCGAACTTGAGCGGGTTTGGTTTCGTGGTGCGAAAGAGGACTTGGTGACCGTTCGCAATCAAGAGGGGAAAGTTGTTCAGGTTTCACAAGAAACATTGGATGAGGATGGTTCAAAGTACGAGGTTGTGAAAGATGAGGATACAAAATCCGACAAGGGTGACGAGAGTGGTGACGAGAAAAAAGAACCCACCAAAGAGGATGTGAAGAAAAAACTCAAACAAGAACCTTTGCTCACAGAAGATGACTTGAAAGAGTTGGAGCAAATGCTTGATCTCATTGAAGAAGAAACCAAAGAGCAAGATCAAAAATATTTTGATGAGGAATACGACAGAATTATTTCTGAACGGAAAAAAGAAGCCATTAAGAAAGAAGAAAAAGCCCTAGAGGAAAAAGAGGTCAATACAAAAGACAAGGCACAAAAGACCTTGAGCAGTCTCGCCCAAAGTGAGGACGCCCTTAAAGCATTGGAACAACAACTCCAAGAATCTAGCGAGGAGAATCTGAAATATTTCAATGAGGCACTCCAAGAACAGAAGAAAGAAATTCAAGACTTAGTGGATAAAATAGAAAACTCAGAGGACGAGGCAGAAACAGAGAAGCTCAAGAACGAGCTGGCAGAGAAACAAGCCCTTTCGGACAACTTGTCACAAGTGCAAGATATCATTTCCGTCAATGCCATTCTTCGAGATGTGGATACCGAGTTAGATGACAAGATTACGGATGAACAGAAATCTCTCGTAAAGTTCTTAGGGGAACATTCAGATACAAGTTCCTTTGAGATTCAGAAAGTAATGTCTAACCTTGTGGCACATCCTGAGGGTGCCAATGACGACCAAAAACAAATCAACTCAAAGTTTCAGACACAGCAAGCCATCAAGACCTTAATGGCGGACAAATCTCTTGACGATAAAATGGATATCTTGATGGGCAAGGATCTAGGAGAGGGATCTCACTTGAGAGATTCTTTTCTACAATACAAGAAACAATTAGACAATCCGAAGCTATCTCCTAAGAAAAGAAAAGAGTTGGAAGCTCTTGCCGATGATATGTTCAACTCGGCAATAGCAGAGGCATTGACACTTGAGAGTGGCTCGAAAGATTCTACGAAAAAAGACAAGAAAGATTCCCCAAAGAGTAAGAAAGAACAAAGGGAAATCCGAAAGAACTTTTTAGATGGGGTAGGGGACATCCTTGAGAATCTTGCAGAGATTGTCGTCAATCCTGACACAGAGGTGTCTGACCTAGTGGATTCAACCCAAGATTCTATCAAAGAGATACCGACCATTCTCTCTCTCAAAAGGCGTATTGAGAACGAATCTGATACAGAAAGGAAACGAGTATTACAAGAACAGTTGAAACAACTCCAAGAGCAAAGCACAAGAATGGCGAAAATAAAGAGAAATCTTGTGATCGCTTGGGGTAAGATTTGAGAGAATATCAACAAAATGAAAAAAATCTTGCATAATTTGTCTATAACCTGAACTTATTGTCGATAGATTTTTGTCCTATTGATATATTTTTTAATTCCATTGGAGGCTTAAACAATGAAAAAAATTTCTAAACAGCAAGTGACCGCGAGCCTTGATCGTATGGCGAACTTGTTTCAAACTCATGGAAAGCAACTAGGTATCCCTTCTCGTGTTGCTTTTGATTTCGCTTATCGTTGTGATCTTCTCTCAGATGCCCTAGACAAAATGGCAGCAGAAGATGAAGAAGAAAAGGAAGAAGAAGTAGAGGAAGAAGAAGAATCTTCTGAAGAAGAAGAAAAAGAATCCTCTAAGAAAGCAAAACTTTCTCGTGCTGCTGCTTTAAGAAAACTTGATCGCCTCTATGCAAAAATCGCTGCTGACGAAGAAGAAGAAAGCGAAGAAGAAGAAGAAGAAGAAGAAAAAGAATCTTCAAAAAAGGCTCGCTTATCTCGTGCGGCTGCTATTCGTGAATTAGATCGTTTGCACAGAAAAGCAACTCGTGGTTCTCGTAGAACAAGACGCTTTGCTGACTTTGATCCAAATGAAATTGGTGAAGAAGGAAAAGACGAGGCTATCGAAGCTGACGAAGAATATATGGAAGATTTTGATGGGAATACTCCTCATCACGAATTGAGCGAAATGCAAGAAAAAGGTGACTTGGGCAAAGCAGCTCGCAGACATCGTGCAAATCGCCGTCGTGCAAATCGTAGAACCCGTCGATAATCTTTTTGGAGTTTCCTTGTGAATAAATCTTCTGCTGGCAGCGTGGTAAATTACCAAGACAGATCAATAGACTTTCAAGTTGGCGATAGTGTTGTCGCCCTTGATGGTTCTGATAATGTTGGTAAGATCACTCGTATGTATCATGCCATTGGTATGGCGGATGTTGAGTTCTCAACAGGCAATCATCGTATGCCTGTTGAGGATATCAAAAAAGTCGATGAAGATGATAAGGGATATGCTCCAAATACAAACTCAACGGTTGGTGGCGAAATAGACCTTGAACCTTTTGGTGTGAGAGATATGACTGTCACCAACCCTGCGAACGCTTTTGACTCAGGTGTGGGTGCTACCCGCCCTGAGCCAACTCGTGTCGCAAAGGCTTGGGTAAAGAAAGGATTGTATTGGGCTGCGGTTGATCGTAAATATAAGGCAACCAAGTCCGAATGTGGTTCTCATTACACTTGTCCTAAATGTCCTCAAGTTTCTCTCAAGAAAGCCATCTACAAAAGAGATGGTGGTGCAAGTGAGAAATTATGGGGATGTCCATCTTGTATGTTCTTAATTAAGGACACAGATATTATTCGTTTTGGAGGTGAATAATGGCTTTTGTTAAGTATGCCTCCGCATTATTGATGTCACCTAGCATTTCCCAAAGAGGTTGGTCGAAAGTTCGTACAGCTTCTATGAAAAGTGGTGGGAACTTGGTGAATCAAGCCGAACAGATTTTTGGTGAAAAGTTTGATCCTAGTAGATACTTGCTTTCTCATTGTACGATTGTTGCCTCTGTTGATGTAGAGGATGTTCCTAATGTCAAGTTGGGTTCTATCAAAGAGGGTAACAAGACAATCAATCGTAAATATGGCAACTATCATATCACTCCTGAGACCTCCAAGTATGTAAATAACAATGGAGATTCTTGGTCGAGAGAGGTCTTGATGAAATCATACAAGACCTTTATTGGGAGTCACAACTTTCAAGAACATGTTCAAATCGAAGATTTGAGCAAAGGTAGAATTATTGATGCGGTCGCTCGTGATATTGGCGAGTCTATTTATATAGACATTCTTGTTGCGACAGACAGAAAGCACACACAATTGGTGCAAGACATTGAGAGTGGCAAGATGGCGACTCTTTCAATGGGTTGTACCGTTGAGGCAACCATTTGTTCTCAATGTGGGAATGTTGCTGTTGATGAAACAGAAATGTGCGAACACATCAAGTATGCCAAGTTGAACAAGTTTATGGACAACAATGGAAAGCAACGAGTGATTGCTGAGCTCTGTGGGCATCCTGAGATGGGTGATACAGGTGGTGTTCATTTTATTGAGGCTTCTTGGGTGGCTGTTCCTGCCTTTACGGGTGCAGTAATGAGAAACATCTTGACTCCCGAAATGGTGAGTTCCGATGTTAGCAAGAAAGCAAATGAAATTCTTTCTGTTCCTCCAAGTGAGTGGATTACTCCTGAGGGGAATCAAAAGGTTGCTCGTGATTTATATGCGGGTATGTTTGACGATGATGATGAAGATGAGGGTGGTGGTGGAGATGATGCCTCCCCAATTCAAGAGTTAGAGGACGAGATGGTTCAAGTGGTCAAGAAAAGAGTTCTTGATCGATTGAAAACAGAAATGAACCCTCCAGCGGCAGAGTCAGAAGATGCCCCTAAGACAGAGGATGCTACCACCTATCAGAATGATACGATAGTCAAAGAGGCTATGCGTAAAGGTGCGGTTCTTGGTCTTGTAAAGATTTCCTCCACATCGGTGGAATTGATTGATGGTATTGCTAGGCTCGATAGAGCGAACGGTGAGCCATTCTCACAGGATTTGTATAGGACTGCTCTTAGAGTTGGTTCTTCTACAAACCACAGATCTTTGAAAGCCTATTTGACACAATGTCACAGAATCTTGAAAAGAAAATTTACCTCAAAAGAGGCAAAACAAATGGTTCGCCTAGCCAAACTCATAGCCCTATGGGAAAAGCAAAGCGATATACAATCTTAATCTAACCCCCCCTATAATTACAAAGGAGAAATGTTATGCGTAGACGCAGACTTACTTGGAACAAAAAAGCAACTTCCGCTTTACCTGATGAGGGATATGACCATCCCGCATTTATCGGACAACAACCAGCAGAAAAATACTTGTTGGACAACGATGGTGATGGAGAGGCAGGAACTCCCTCTGACTTTGCCGAAGATGTACATCAAGGACCATACGAAAATGGTGCTGAGCCTGCCCTTCCTCACGAAGAATGGGATCACCCTGCTTCTATGAAACAAGCTGCTCGTGATATCCGTGCTAGTGTAGAACGAAAAGCCGCTAAGTGTATCCGTATCGCTCAAGCGACTCTTGGAAAGAACGCTTCTGTTTCTGACATTGAAAATCAAGCATTGTCTTTTATGGATATGTCCGATCAACAATTGGATTCTACTCTTTCTCGTCTTTCAATGCACCACGATGAGCCTATGATGGGAACAATGTATGCTGACGAAGATTCAGAGCTTGAAGAAATGATGGCTGAGTTCTTGGCAGAAGATCACGAGGGTGAGGATGAAGAAGCTGAGGCTATGCTTGCTGAAATGCTTATGTCCTCTGACGAAGATATTGAAGCCGAAGAAATGCTTGCCGAAATGTTGGCAGATCAAAATGATCCTGAACACTTTATGGCAGAAGAAGAAATGGCTATGGAATCAATGATGGCTCAAGATGAAGAAGCAGAACACCACATGGCAGAAAATGATCATGGTGTAATGATGTCTGAAATGGATCATATGGGTCTTATGGGTGGTGACGAGTTGGACGCAGAAGATGAGGACTTGCTTGCAAGCATCTTTGGTGGAAAGTTCGCTGCTGACGAAGAAGAAAAAGAAGAAGAAGAAGTAGAGGAAGAAAAAGAAGAAGAAAAAGAATCTTCTAAGAAAGCCTCTTACAAGTTGAAGCCTCGTGCTCGTAAGGCATCTCAAGGTGTTCAAAGTGTTGGAAATGTTTCCAAGACAGCAAAGAACGAAATGGATGACCTTTCTAAGTTGTGGCAATCCGCTCCTGATATTTCTGATATGTTTTAATCAATAGTCCTTTATTGGTTGAGTGAATGTGAATCCCATCGAGAAATCGGTGGGATTTTTTTTGATCTCTTTGAATTATTTTTCAATAGTCTTTCGATAATCGAACTTATATATGATCGCTCATACTGTGGGTTGGTCTTATTAACCAAACTTTCTATTTAACTCTCTCCCTTGTAAACAGGGAGTATTGCCTAAAAAAGGAGAAATCTTATGGCTATGCTTGGACAAGCGAGTGGTGGTTTTACTGAAAGTTCATCTTCCCTTCGTCTGTTGCATGTGGGTATCCGCAATTCAACAGGTGTTTTGGCTGATGATGCTTTCACACAAACTAACCCCGTATATTCAACTCTTGCAGGCGTACAAGCCGCTTATGCAACTAACTCACCACAAGTAGCAACATCTGTATTGGGTGTTCTCAGTGGTTCTATCGCTTTCACTCGTGGTGATGCTGACGGTGGAAACAACGAAATTGGCGGACTTGGTTTTGCTAGTGCTGCTGCTGATCTTCACAATGGAACTGCTGGTGTAGTACCTGTTGGTGTTTTCATCAATCACGCGGCTGGTTATTCTTTTGAGAACACACCTGCTCTTGCATCTTCTAAGTCACCTTATGTATCTGCACAAGGAACTTATGCGAACAGCCTTTATGAAACGGTACGACCTCTTGATGGTACAACTGCTGTTGATTATCAAGTCGGTGACTTCTTGTGTGCCTCTGTCAATGGACTTTGGATTGAAGAAATAGGAATTACCGCTGCTGATCCTACCAACATTTATGCAGGTGATAACACTCCTGCTAACTTTGGTAACACCAAACTCGCAATCTTGAAGATGACTGCTGACAGTGCTCAAGATGAAATCATGTACGATCAACGCATTTAATTAGGAGGAGGTAAAAAATGTCTAATGTTAACAATGCTGTAAAGCAAAAAATTATTTCTGATTATATCAAAACTCCTCAAGGTCGTGCAAAACTTGCTGCTTCTATGACTCAACCACTTCGTTTGCGTAGAGATTATAGTTCGGTTGGTCGTAAGACTTTCCTTGTGGAACAACTACCTGATGGTGCTTTGCCAATCTATGATAAAGATCCTGATGTGACTGCTTATGTTGTTGGTGAAGAAGGTGAAAACATTCTTGCTATCACAAAGCCTCGTCGTGTTATCTTTCCATTGTTTGAAATCGCATCTAACCCTGAGATTCCTTTGACACAAATCAAAGAGCGTCGTTTTGACTTGATTGAACGATCTCAAGATTTGGCTCGTGCTCAAATCCAAGCTGCTGAAGATGAGCGTGTATTCGCTACTCTTGATGGTGTTGCTACCAACGGATTTGATTCTTTGGGAACTGAAAACGCTGACATTCCTGTCGTTGCTCCTGTCACAGGTGCTGTTCTTGCTGACGCTTATGCGTTGATTGAACGCCACGACTTGCGTGTTGCTCGTGTTTTCATGAACGCTCGTGACTATGCGGATCTTCGTAAGTTCGGTCGTGACATCCTTGATATCGAATCTCAAAGAGATCTTCTCAAGACAGGTTTGATGGCTACTCTTTGGGGAGCTCAAATCATCACATCTCGTATCGTTCCTGTTGGAACAGTATATGTTGCTTGTGAGCCTGAGTATTTCGGTCGTATTCCTGTTCGTACAGAATTGACCGTTCTTTCTGCTGACGATCCAAAGGCTCGTACCATTGGTTTCTCAGTATTTGAGAACTTGGGTATCGGATGTTTCAATCCAAAAGGACTTGTTCGTTTGTCTATCACTCGATAATCCTTTTCCGAATCGGATTACTCCTAAGACCCTCCTTGTTCTGCAAGGGGGGTTTTTTTATTGAGGTCATTTGGGTATTCGGTTTATATTTCCAAAGGGAGTGAAAGCATATACGAATGGACAGAGATGGAAGAATTAGCAATCACAGATTTTCGGTTGGCGGGGTTTCTCTTGGCGAGAGATGTGAGGTTTCTCAGAACGGAACAAGGGGATCGAGGAGATGTCCTTTTTGTATTCTGTGACAAGGACAAGAAAGCCACAGATACCTTGAATATGTATCCTAATTCTCCTGAGCAAAAGTACGATAGTGCGTGTAAGACAATGCACGATTTTGTGAAAGCCATCAAGAGAACACGAAAATAATTTCGGTTATTGTTCAATAAATGTTCCTATTTGATTGACGAGTATTGGATTTATTGGATTTCGATCAACGATTGTATTGAAACAAAACAACTTTTCTTTTTTTATAGGAGTCTAAAATGGCTGATATTAGTAAAATTCTTTTTTACGAAGCAGGTCGTCCTAAGCAACTTAACAATGCCACATCAAGTCTTGGTGGCGATGTTCTTCGATTGAACAACATTACTGTTGATGAGCTCTTGACGGTCGCAAATCTTTCTATTCAAGGTTCGTTGGATGTTGCTGGAGATATCAATTCTTCGGGTTCAACCAACATCGTAACAGGCGATCAATTTATTGATCTTAATGCAAATGCTGATGGTACATCAAAAGCAGGTGGTTTGGCTGTTGTTCATAATGTAATCAACACCGCTAATGTTGATTCTTGTACGGCATCGACCAATCTCATCACCTTTGATGCAGCAATCACTCCTGTTGGAGCCACAGGTTCTATCAATGGTACAGGTTGGGGTGCAGGTGATTCTGTCACTATCACAAATGCAGATGGTTCAACCAACACTTTTACCCAAACAGCCTATAACTCGCTTGCAAATCTTGCGGCAGTTATTCAAGGTGAATCCACTGTTTCCACAGCAACTGTAAATGGAAATAACATTGATGTCACTTTCGTTGCTGGATACAGACATAACGCTGCGAAATTTAGTGGAACAATCAATGGATCAGCATTGGCTATGTCCTCCGCTATCTCAGGTGGTGTTGGTTTCAGCGCAGGTGATATCATTGTTGCCAAAGGCTTTGAAGCTGATGGTGCTCCTGAGATGAATGGTCTTTATGCTATCACTACCATAAATCTTGATGGGAGTAGTGATCAAGAGAGTGTGAATATTGGTTCTATTGGTGGTGTCACAGGTGCTGATTTCCTTCAAACCAACATTCAAAACGATGTCGCTGCTGGTTCAAGTGGTACTATCTCTACTTGTGCTTTGACCGCGATTGCTGTTGCTGATGGTGCGAATGTTAAGAATTCTTTAGGAGCAATCTCCAAAGGTTCTCTTGTTAATCTTCGTTTGACAGACTTTGCGATTTCCTCTGCAAATACAATTCATCGCTATGAAGTATCAAATGTTGGTCTCCAAGATGTCTATAATGTTGGAAATGAAATCACAATGACCACAGGTAACGACTTTATCATCAATAAGCCTACAAGTGGAAATTCTTCGATCTCTCTCCAAGCGAATGGTCAATCTAACTTTACCGTTGAGAGTGCTGGTCTTACACTTGAAACCAATAGCGACAGTAATGGAAATAGTGGTGCTCTCCAAGTTCGACCAAGTGACAAGGGTGCTCAATATGGTATCAAAGAGTTTGTGCAATCTGCAGGAATTGGCAACGATGCTGCTTTGTATCCTCTTGATCTTGCCACAAGCCTTGCTATTGGTGATCTTGTGAAAATTACCCCTGCTGTTGCACCTTCTGTGACCTTTACTGTTGCACAAGCCTCTGCTACTGCAAACATTACAAGTATCACTTTGTCTATTCTTTCTGACCTTACAAATGGATCTACACAAAATGTCACTCTTAGCCAACCAGCGGACTTTACAGTCACCAATGGGGATGCTAGCGCAACCGCAAATAGTATCAAGACAGCAATTCAAGGAGTGACTCCTACATTGTCAGGTACCTCTTTGTTTGTTGAGGTTTTGGCTAATGGTAATGACTATGATATCAAGGTTTCTCACGAAGGTGTAGGTGCTCTTGGTAATGTTGGTTCAAATGCCGTAAGTGGTAGTGACCTTTCTGTAAGTAATGCTAGTCTTCAAGGTGGTACAAATGCAAAGGTTGAGAAAGCGAGTGCAGTTAATTATGATTCTTGCAAAGGCTTGATTGGTTTCTGTATGGATGCTACAGGTGGTACGGTTAATGCGTTTGACTCTATTCGAGTTGCAGGTGCGGGTTCTCTGTTGGAAACATCAAGTGCTTCTGTTTCTTATGGTGATATGGGTAAGCCTATCTATCTCTCAGCTTCAACTGCGGGTGCTATGACTGTTCAAGATCCTACAGGATCAAATCAGTGTGTCTATCAAGTTGGCGTTGCTGTTGGTGTGAATCAACTTTATGTTCTGCCACAATTCATCGCTGAACTCCCATAATCATCCTTTGATTGTGTGATTTTTTCACAAACCCCTCAATCTTTTGGTTGGGGGGTTTTTTTATTCTTTCAATAATTGTGTGGGTATGATACACAAGGAGATTTCATTATGGATGGAAAGAAAGTAAATCTTGGACTTGGCGATGCAATTATTCGCTTGGTCAAGGTGCAATTCCAATCCCATTTGGGTTTTGGGGATACAAAGGCACAGAACACAGAAGAAACCAAGTTGCTCATTCAAGCACTCAACCACATCAAGTTGGACTTGGGTTTTGATTGCGACAATGATGGGGTGCTAGACACCACAGAAGATTTTCAAGACATAGACATTTTCAATCTCTCTGCCAAGACATCTTGTTGTCGTATTATGGAGGATGATACTCCCCCTCCCGCCAAGATGGACTTTCCTATGGCAGAATCAGCTCTTGAAAAACCAAAAACTAAAACAGTTCGTAGAAAGAAATTTAGGAGATAACAATGATTGTTTCAAATATCGGTTTGATTTTATTGGCATTTGGGATTTGCTTTGGCTTGCAACACAAAGTATCGTTCCTACATAAGAAACACCCTTTTCTTGATAAGATGTTGAAATGCACTTATTGTACGGGATTCCACGCAGGATGGATCGCTTGGTTGTTCGTATGTGCCATTGATCAAAAGTTTCCCTCTGATAGTGTTTTGAGCAATATCTTGATGACACTCGGATTCGCTTTTGTGTCCGCTATCTCTTGCTACATTATGGATATCCTTCTTCGTTGGGTTGAATCTCACATAGAAGAATATGAGGTCGTTGAGGAAGAAGAATAATGCCAATCGCTCGAACAGGTGGTGCTAGTGCAGCGGGGGTGTTCTTTTCCGAACCATACCCCTCTCAAGATGTTCTATTGGCAGGTTCTTTGGTTTCGATAGACACCTCCAATGGCACTCCTGAAATAATTCTTGCTGATCCCTCCAATGCCGACAGGTTATTGGGCTTTGCGGTATCAGGAATAAACATTGGAGATGTTGGCAAGTATGTTGTGAATCGAGGAGCTCTCGTCACACCTATCGTTGCGGGCGGGGGTGCTTTGACCCCCAATGATCCTGTCTTTGCTGTCGCCAATGGTGAGGTGTCCCATACACCACCCACAACAGGTTTTTCTGTGCAAGTGGGCTTTGCGATTTCAGCCACACAAATTATTCTCACAACGGATTTCAGAGTAGAATTCTAATGGGTACAATGACAACACACAATCTAGGAGTACAGATATGCAATTTACAAAAGGACAATTTCAAGAGTACCGAGCCACAACCAAGATTCATATTGGGGCAGAGGGTATTGATATTCATCAAGACGATACCTTTGAGTTTGATGGACAAACATTAAAATATGGTGGGAAAGACTATACTGTTCCGACCATTCGTTCAGCCATCAAGGCGGGTTGGTTCGTTCCAGCGACAGACACCGACACAACCTATGTAGCGAAAAGCGCGGCTATTTCTATTCGTTCTACCAACACAGACGAGAAGAAACAAATGCAAGTACAGACCGTACAAAGCGAAGAAAGGGTTGTTGGTCGAGCTGTAGCGGAAACACAAGAAGCCTCTACTGTTCAGGCACAAGATGAGGGAACACCTATTGCGACAACGATGAAAACCTCTGCGAAGCAAAAGACTGTCTTGACAGACCGAACCAATGTAGATCAAGAGATTTCCAACCTTGAGAACACACAGGTCAAATCAAGCAAGTTCAAGGTCATTCGACAAGAAGATCAACAAGTAGAAACACCTCGTTCTTCTGTCACAACAGAAACAACACCTCAAGCACAAGAAACCGATCAAGGGATGGTCGTTGGGAAAATCAAGACACCAAGTAAGCAAAAACTTTCTCTTGATGGAACGAACAAATCTTTTGACGATGCCTATCGACCACAGAAAGCGGAAATCTACAAGATCGCAAAGCCAACAGGAGATGTTGATTCTCAAATTGAGGGTGAGGAGCTCACAGAACTTCTTCCTGAGGCAGCAATAGCGAAAGCAACAATGCCCAGCGAACAAGTTGAAACAAGTACCACAGAAGAAATGGTCACAACAAATACCGTTGAGTGGGATTTGAAAGCCCATTGGAAAACTCGTGTGAAAGAAGCAACGAACTTGTACGAAACAGACCGAGAGGCTTTCGATCAAGTGATGTCAATTGAAACCGAGAGTGTCCAAAAGCGAATCAACGAGGCTATCTCTCAATAAGTCGATAACCCTTTTATATTTAGCACCCCAATGATAATACTTTGTCATTGGGGTTTTTTTAGTCATGAAGAAAAAAGCAAATTCTAGTTATGCGTCTTGGGCTCTCATTATGGAGGGGGTCACCTCTGCGAGAGTGGAAGCCTATCGCCTTCGACATCTTTTGAATAGAACTCTCGCTTTGGTCGAGAAATCTGAAAAGAAAGACCATCTCTATCAAGTAGGTGGTGATATTATCTCAGGATTCCCTCAACGATTACATCGCCTAGAAGAAACACTCGATAGGACATCCTACGCCCTATCAAAAATGGGAGAATCTCATCTCCGAGAGCGTTTGCCTATCTCCGACAGAGAAAAGGTAGAGGAGAGCATTGAGCGAGCTGCACCATTATCTCCCTCTATGAGAAAAGCCTATGAGAATGTTGTCCGAATCGCAAGTCGGAAAGAGTTCTTTGATGTACTTGTCCCACATTACAATCGGTTGGCGATGAATCCAAAGAACAAGACAGTCGTTCTCCAATTAATTAAGTTTTGGTTTATGGATTCTCTCACAAAGATTCCATCTAAGGATGAAACTTGGTTTGCCCAAAGCCAAAAAGTGACAGGGGATGCACCCCCTTTCACTTTCGATCTCAAAGCCACAAAGCCAAACAAAGGCTATGGGGGAGGATACCTAGAGATTGGGAATGGTGTTCAATTTGCTTTTACGGATCACGCTGTCGTTCGTAGTGCTCTCAGAAATGTGACTCTCCAACAAGCGATGAATGTTGTTCGTACTCACCTAATGAGCGTTTCTAAATATGAATCGTCTTTGAGCAGAGAATCTCATTTTGCACAGAATTTCAATGATGGTCTTGCCGCAATAGATAAAGGTATTGAGGTTCGCTACACCATTACGGGATATCGACCATACCGATACCCAAATAAGGCAAAGATTATGGATAGGGCGAAAATCATTATCCATACGGTCATTCAGAATGGACAAGTGGAGAGCGCGGGTTCTTTGGATTTGAGTCAATGGTTTGATCCTACAATCATTGGGTTGAAATCTTGGAATGATATGAATTGGAATGATGTCCGAGATAGAAGATAGGCAAGATGAGAAAGTTCAATAGAAAGGTTGCATATAGCCCACCCGCATCCGAGCTTCCCGGACAACAAACCTATGTTCGAGAAAAAGATGATACGGGAACAGGCGACAAGGACAGGTCACCTGATAGTGTCTTGTCACCTGATAAGGCAACTCCAAGATCGCCCACTCGTCCTGACAGTAATGGTGAGGACAATATCAAGCATCTTGGTCCAGCAACTTTCAATGTTCCTGATGGCTCTGCCGATGAGATTAAATCTCGTACTCGTCCTGCTGAGGGGGAACAATATGGACATCCCTATAATGATCAAACATCAAATGTTCGTGTAAAAAAGAACATTCGGACATCTTCTATTGAACAAGCCCTTGAACGAGAAATGATTCAGAGAGTGGCGAGTGCTTGGATAAAAGAAGCTGTCATTCGTGTGAGAGAAAGACCACATGTGAAACCAAAAGGTTTGTTCAACACAAGATACAAACAAGACCGACCGAAATCACAACAGAATCATCACCCAACCAGCGACCTCTTGAAGAAGAAACGATACTACCGCAGAAACAAAGCCAAAATCCGAAGAAAGAATAAGGTTCGATACAAGAGAAAGTACAAGAACAACAAGAGGTGGAAAAAGGTTCAAGATAGAAGAAAGACCAATCCACAAAAGCACATTCGGAAATCACCGAGCAAATCTATTCTGAAAAGAAATAAGAGAAAGCACCAACAGAACTACAAGAAAAGAAACCGTATGGCTATGATTGAGCGAGTTGCCTCAAGATATTTGGGTTTGCTATGAGTGAAGAAAACGACATTGAAGAAACAGAGGAACATCTTGCTGAGGAGATGATTGCCTACAAGAGAATGACACCCTCTCAGATTCGCAAGCGAGAACAAACCAAAAAGCGAAATCGAGGGAAGAACATTCAAAAGAAGCGCAAGAATCGACAAAATTATCGTAGGAAGCGAAACAAGTTTCGATTGAAAAGAAAAAAGTGGAATAGAAGAACGAGAGGTCGGAGAAGATATGCCGAGCTCCTAGCTGAGAGGTATGTGATGGAGAATATGATTCAAAGAGTCGCGGATATGTTCTACGAGAAAAGACCTCCCGATGAGGATGAAATTTATCATCCAAGTGGAACGAACTATTCTCCGAGTGGTGGGAATGGCTATTACAAGTTTGATCCCTCCAATAAAGAAAGACGCCCCAGCGAATTGCAGAACACAGATGGGGAACAACCTGATGTTGGAAATACATCGAGAGTTGTGCCGAATGGTCAATTTGTGAAAGCATCCGCCACAAGAGTCGCACAACGATATTTACAAATGAGAAAATAAGATGTCTAGTTCAAAGAGAGTTGCTTCAAGATATATACAAGCGAAATCAATGGAGAGTATTCTGTCCTCTACATCTCGCAAGGTCATTGATGCCTCCAAATCTTTGTCTGTTCAGAACAATGGCGATGGAACATTCAAGGTTTCGGGAGGAAAAGATACACATACGGTCAAGACTCAACGGAATGGACAAGACATAAAGGTTTCTTGTACTTGTAATGCGTGGGTATTTCAAGGTTCAGAGTATTACGCACACGAGAAAGGTTATCTTTTAGGAAAGCCAAGAGGTAATCTTGCACCTCCGAAAGTTCGTGATCCGAAAGGAATCAACGCTTCTTGTAAGCATGTGGCAGCTGTGTTCAGCTCTTTGTCCTCAATGGTTCGTTTAGGTAGGAGAGAGGATATTCTTGAGAACCTAGAGATTCAAAAAAGCATTTGCCAAGATGTTTCCGATTGGAAAAACATTCTTAATGTGATTGAGTTCGATCCAAAATTGGATTTCCCCGCTAATGATGAGGCACTTATTTCAGAAACAATACAAGGAGATAAGCGATACAAAGATCAATATGCGTTTTCTCACCCTAAGATATATTCTCACAATGGAAGAAAAACACCTACTATCATTAGTTTCACAGAACACGCTATCACAAGAGCAATTTCAAGAGATATTTCTACCACCGAGATTCGAGATTTAATCGTTTCAACGATAGATAAAAGTCCCGAACGATTCATAAAGAAATTGAACAAGGCAAAAAAGCGCGGCAAGGCACTCTATATAGGGGATGGAACTGTGGTGGCGGTCATACGAATCCATACAATAAAGAACCGAACTAAGGCGAAAGACACAAGTTCTATGTATCGAAATCAAGAGGGCTCTTGGTCTTACAACAAAGAACTTGGCATAATTGTCAAAGACAAGAACACACACATTAGAGTTTATACTCTTTTCTCAGATGATTCCGATGTGGGAGAACCTCTTGGTGAGGATGTCGCTGCTAGGTATCTTCCTTGTCCTTTGCCTGATTTTTACGATGAGTTTAGCACCCACACAGAACAATCCAAACTAAAGAATTACGAGTGGTCATATCGTCTTGCTGGTATGGTACAACGAATAACAAAGCGATGGTTGGATCGTTAATGTGTCTATACATCAATAACTCATAGGAGAATACCAAATGCCAATATACACATATCAATGTATGTCTTGCGAGAATGTCTTTGACAAGATGCGTTCTTTTTCAGATAAGAGTGCGGTTTCTTGTGTTGAGTGTGATTCTTTGAACACCCAACGACAATTGACCTCTCCCACCTTTATATTGAAAGGGGATGGTTGGACAGGAAAGAACATCAAGATCAAGGGGCAAATGCGACAGAAGAATCGTGCTATCGCACCCAAAGAGCAAGAGTTCGCAAAAGACTCCAAAGAAATGAAAAGTATGCGTATTCAACCCAATGTAGATGGGGAACAAGTAGATAGTTGGTCGGAAGCTCAGAGATTGGCTCAATCAAAAGGGAAAGACACAAGTACCTATGATGCTCTAGTCAAGAAAGAAAAAAGAGGTGATTTATGATTAAGAATGTTCGGTTGGTTGGTCGCCAAGATGAAATGGTAGATATAATGATTCCTGATCGTAAAGGAGTTTCTGCCTACAAGATTTTGGTGTCGCCCACATTAGAGGGTGCGTATGATCTCGATCCTGCCACAACAGGTTTGGTCGAGCTTGTTGAGATCGCACCACAACAAGTCTATATTTCTCCCTCGTTGAAAAGACAGGGTAGAGAAAAACAAATGGGTAGCAATCGAGGAATCTCTCGTGTTGTATTCAATATCAATGACTTTTCGATTTCTAATCCAAGTATTCCGAATGACGATCAGCAGTTCTATCTCCGAGTTCAAGAGGTAGATATGGGGGGAACAGCAACAGCTCTATCTCCTATCTTGATCGTTCCTCCACCTGAGTTCTATTATTTCCAACAAGGAACATTGACATTGGTAGCGACAATTCCTGACACAGGATTGAGTCAAGGTGATCTCCCAAACAATTCAGCTCTTAGTTTCATTGTTCCAAAGTTCGCCTCCTATGTCCATATGCTCCAAACAAGTGGTGCAGGGCAACTATTGTATTCTCCCGTTGAGAGTATGCCTTTGATAAATATCCCCGCAGGTGGATTGAATCTTTTCTCTTGTGCGAACAAACAATTTATTTTCTCAACCGATGGTGGGGCTGCGACCTTTCAACTCTTTGTTTCGGTTGTTTTGGAAGGATCACCTTAATTCTGTGAATAATCTTTCTATATTCTTTTATATGTGCCTCCCAATTTTGATGGGGGCTTTTGGAGAAATCTTCATTAATTGTTCAATACTCATATCTATTTGAGTAAAGACCCTATCAAAATATCTATTCTAGGAGAAAAAAATGGCTGAACTTTTTGTAATCAATCTTGATGCAGACCTCGATGGTCAGTATCTGTCTGATTTGCCTGTTGTAAATGCGACACCTGTTGCTCGTCAAATCGGATTTTATTTGGGGAGTGCTTTGACCTCCACTTCTGTTGCCTCTGAACTTGCTACTTATCTTGCTACGGCTCACATCAGCCTGACGACAGCAGGTGCAGGACAAGATATCGGTGATTGGTATGTGGAAAGTGGTGCGGGTGCTATCACTACCTCTGTTGGAACAACAATCGTATCCGCAGCAGAAGCGGCTGCTTCCACCTTGCTTTTGTCTGAGGCAATCGGTCGTCTTATTTCTGCTTTTGTTGTTGAGTATGCAAATGGAGATCACGCAAATGCAATCACATTGGCTAATCTTGAAGCAGAGATTGACGCTGTATTTACTACTATTGCTCTTGACGATACTTCAGGTGGTGGTGGTGCTGTGGACTCTGTCGCAGGGGCTCCTGCAAGTGATCTTGATCAAGATGGTGATCTTCAAGGAATCTTTCGTATCCTTATGGGTGCAGAGCCAAGTGGTGCAGGAACATTCGCTGAGGGTTCTATCATTGGAAACCACAGACTTATCGGTGGAACTCGTAGAATCTATTCTCGTGACCGTATTGATGCTTGTATCCACGAAGGTTCTCTTTCATATTTCAAATCTGCTACTGCTTTCGATGGATCGGCAAAACCCGCTGGTAAAGGTGTTCAATGCCTTATCCTCAACGAAAGTGGCGCAAAGCAATAGGGAGAAAACATGGCTGAGATTTTTGTAGTAACGGCTGACGCTGATTTTGCAGGACAATATGTTTCTGATCTACCTGTGATCAATGAAGCTCCTGTCTCTCGCCAAGTTGGTTTTTATCTTCCAAGTTTGGCTTCTGCCTATGCAACCGAGTTGAGTTCTTACTTTTCAGACGAGGGTGCTAATGTAGGCGCACAAGGTGACGCGGATGGTTTGGCTACTTTCGTTATCGCTCGTGCTCTTGCGGGTGAAACTCTTGATGAGGCAAGCGTGACAACCGCAGATGGTACTACTGCCGACTATGGTACAGGAAGTGTTGAGGGTGTTCTTCGTATTCTTACGGGTGCTTCTCGTGACACCAATGGCAACTTTGCTGAAACAGGAGTCGTAGGAAATGGTCGCTTGATCGGTGGTAAGCGAAGGCTCTATCTTCGTGACCGAACCACCGCTTCTTTGGGTGAGGGCTTCTTGCGTACTCATTCAGATGCGGGCAACCTTGTTGTGTATCTTGTGGATGGATCTATCGCTTAAAGTTCGGTATCCGTTCAATAATGAGAGGGTGGTTGAGAAATCAATCACCCTTTTCTATTTTTGGAGAATGGACATTATGTATCCCAATAAGAAACAGCCCTATGTAGAGGGGAGGTATCGGACGAGTGACCTTTACTATGCCGCCTATTTGAAAGTTGCGGGTGTTGTGTTCCTAGACACAGAGAAAGAGGGGCATCGGATATTCTTTGTTTTTGAGAACAACAATTCAATCAAAGAGTTGAAGAAAGAATATTTCAATCGGACATCGAGAGTTCCAGCTCTGACATACGCGGATGAGATTCGCACAATGAAATCACTTACACACATGGGTGGGAGATGAGAGAGAATCTTGTCCTCCTTCTGTCGTTCGTTGCGATAGCATTGGGCTTGGCGATCATAACAATGGGAGTGACCTTTGTTGTGGGCTTTCTATTGTATCTCTTTGAGAGTTTTTGGGGTGTGTTCATTCTTGTGTTTCTTCTTTGGTTCATCGCTTGTTTTGCGGGTGGTGTTTTTCTCTCAAAGATGAAACGGTGAATTCAATATCTTTTTTATATTTTTACAATGGTGTGGAGAAATTTATGAACCTACGATCAAAATTAATTCGATTGGCGAAAAACAATCCTGAAATCCGAGAGGACATCTTGCCCTTGTTGGTTGAGAAAAAAGCAAACAAAAAGGGCTTTTATGTCGTTGAATCGGAAAATGGTGAGTTCTTTGCTGTCGCTGAGGAATTTATCCGAAAGAAATACATAGGGGATTTTACTCCTTATGAGAATTGGAATGGTCGTGTTGATGGTGAAATTTTCGCTGGGAGTCACAGAGATCAATTGAAAAGTATTGATGGATTGTTTTGGTCGGTCAATATGATGTATGGTCTTTTTGATGAAGGCTTGGTCAATGAAAAAATTATTAAGGCATTTCAATAAGAGAAAAACCTATGTCCAATTTAAGAAACAAGATCATTCGTTTGGCACATAAGAATCCTGAGCTCAGAAAACACTTATTGCCATTGGTTTCAAAGACAGCGGGCAAGTTCAAGCCTGCACCAAAGATCAAAAGCAAGGAAGAAGCAGAGGCTATTGAGAACACTAAGTGGCAAGATTGGGAACCTGTTCAACTCCCTGATGATCCCTCAAGATATTTCTTGAATAGTCCTAAACTCGTAAAGCCAAAGTTGAGTGAGGTTAAGCCATCTCGCGCTCGTGAGGGTGGTATCGCAAATGCCAATAGGTTAATGTGGCTGACTTTCAATGGGTACAATCCAAAGCGACAACCTATCTCTTTGCGTAAAGAGATAGATGGCTCTTACACAATCCTTGATGGGAGTTCCACCTATGCAAATGCGAAAGCAAATGGCTGGAGAGTGATATGGGGTGTTGTTGTGGAGGATTTGAGTAAGGTTGATGGTGGAGAATATGGTAGCCAAAGTGGTGGTGGCTTAGAAGAACTCCCAAGAAGAAAAAGGAAGTTCTGATTCCTACTCTAGTGTGAATATTTGCCATTGAAGAACCTGAGGGTGAAATAAGGCATAAAATTACAACTACAATGTGAATAACTTTTCTATGAGAGTGTGTTTGATATGAACGCACTCTCATTTTTTTTGGTTCTCGTTTTGTTGATTCTCGCCTATCTCTGTTGGCGAGTTCTTGCCTTTATCAACAAGCACCCATTCTTCTGTTTGTTTCTCGTCCTGTTTCTATATGAGTGGTTCTTCAAGAAGAAAAAATAAGTGCGTGTTTTGTACCTGAAAGTGTAAATCTTGTACCTTTAAGTGTAAATTATGTACCTTTTGGTGTAAAAAGCGTACCTCTTAGTGTAATTTATGTACCTCAAAGTGTAAATTGCGTACCTTTTTGCGTACATAAAAAAAGAACCCCCAATGGAAGCCAAAGGGGGTTCAAGTCACATTACCTAGAAAGAGGGTGTTATCGAATCAAGAGCATCTCAACGGTACATCGATCCCAAAGGTCTTTATTTCGACCTCTCATGTGAGGGGATGTCCCATAGGTTGTACTCTTGGCAATCTCTAACATTTGAGATCCATTTGTATCCCAAATCTTTTTCATTTCCTTGAGGGTTTTTGTCCAAGTGAATTTGTTGGTTTTCTCATCGTAGTTCAAGAACACTCGGAAAGCACTCAATATTGGATACAGAGCCGATCTCTCAAGAGAGTAGTTGCCTTGTGTATCAAGGAAATAGAAATCGGTTTTTCCATTCTTTATGATAGAAAGACGACCGCCTTTTCGACCCGCTTTCGCATTGTTCCAAGCATCTCTCGCTGTGGAGGAAATGTAATCTGACATCTCAAGAAATATGGGAGTGTGTTCCGCGAGAGAATCGTACAAGTCAAGATTCTTCAAATAGTGATCTCGATACCCCGCCTTTGCTGAATATGCTCGAATAGGAACAACTCTTGATGAGGCTGAGAAATCTCTTGTGTTGAACATATAGAGATGGGCAAGAATTGTTTCAATGTCAATCTTCTCGTTCCCATTCTCATTGTAAGCCACATTGTTCTCATACACTTGACCTTTGATAGCATCTTTGATCTTGTCAAACTTGTTATCAAGATTCGCAAGGGATTTCTCTTTCACTTGGATTCCTGTATTCAAGCCTCTCGCAATCTCAGAGATCAACTCGTCAGGATAGTTCTCAAGAACCTCCATCTTGACAAATTGTTGAATATTGTCGCCTTGTTCGTTTCGTTCCAAAATAGAATCTTGGCTCTCAGAGATAATGGTGTATGTATGTCCTCCATCTAGGATGCCATGCAAGTGTTGATCGTCAAGAACAATCGAACATTCTTCTCTCTTTCTGTTTCGTTGGAAAGATTCAACAGAGATCGTAATGCCTTTGTTCTTCAAGTGGAAGATATTCTCAGGGGCATCGCCATCGTTCAAGAGCTCCGCCTTGATCTCTCTCCACAACTTACGATTGACCTTTGGCTGTCGAGGATTGGGTTTGTCGGAAACTCCTTGTGGGAGATCTGACACATTAACAAGTAATGTCCATCTGCGAGTGTTGTACCCATTGGTAGATAGAACATTAGGTTCAGGGATTTGGCGAATTGCTTTCGCCTTTATCGTGTATTTTGTTTTCATAAAAACTCCATTCTGAAAACTATTTTGCTTATCCTGAAATCCATCAGGGGAACAAGGTCATCTCGTTCCATTGTTCTATACAGACATTTGATGGTAAAGTGATCGGAAAGATTGATTTTTCTTTCTATATTGTTCGTTGAAGGAGAACCTCAATAGAGAATGACTATGAAAAAAGAAGCCACAGACCAATTGCGAATCTACGAATATATAGATGAAGATGGGAATGTCTTTTGGTCATTTACGGAAACTACCCCTCGTGTGGAGTTCCGAAAACTAGAGCTCGTAGATAGGGCGGGTATGCAATTCAATCGTTGGAATTTCGAGTTGAAGAAAATAGTTCGAGTGGCGGATTCCGAAAGACTTCTTGCCGAATTAGAGAAAACAACAATCATTGAGGATAAAAATTGGGGCAAAAACCCAAAAAAGTGATCACATAGACAACCAAAGTTGGTATATTCAAACACAAAATAAAACTCACCCCAAAAGGAGAATATATGTCCGACAATAATTTCGGTGCTGTTGATACAGCAGTCTTACAACAACTAAATAGCCTCAAACAAGCAGCTTCTGACATCACATCTGAAATCGGAAGCCTTGAAATCCGTAAAGCACGCTTGATTGGTTCTCTTGGAGAGGTAGAGAATCGCGCTCAACAAATTCTTTCGGATGAGGGTAAGCGATTAGGTATTCCTGAGGGTACCGCTTGGCAAGTGACATCAGAGGGAGAGGTCATTGTTGCACAAGAAACCAAAGGTGAAACTGAGTAATTGAACCAAGTTCGTTATTCGTCTTATATGAACCCCATAGATAGAATGTCTGTGGGGTTTTTTTATGGGATACGAAACTAATGTGTGGCGACCTGCCTCTGAGTTTCCATTTGCACCTGCCAATGTTCAAGTCATACATGGTTTTGACAAGGGAGTGGTAGATTTGAAATGGGATGATCCCTCTGTGATATCTATTGTTGATACGACACAGAGATGGGATAACCCTGTTTATTCCGCTTCCGCTAATCTTGGAGGTCAAAATAACGGTGCTTGGGATATTGTGGGTGTCAATATCTATCGTTCAACGGATGGAGATCGCGGTCCATTCAAGAGATTGAATCAATATCCGATTGGTTCAGGGATGTTCCGAGATAGAACCGATAATGCCTTTGTGGAGAAAGAGCTCGTACAATGGGCTAGTGGCTGGCACACAAGAGGCGATGCCGCCTCTTTCAATAGTTGGACAATCCAAGTACAAAATTTCCCAATGGTCAAGAAAGAGGGAGGGGCGATCCACGCCAACTCCCCTTTTGATGTGGCTGTGTATATAAATGGTGTTCGAGTTCAAGTGGATAGAGTCAATGGCACAACAGGACAAATCACTCTCATTGATTCACCAACATACGACATCGCAAGGGAACAATTCAATCCTCCGATTCTTCCCAGCGAGAACTCTGTTGTTGAGGTGTCGTACTACCACAATGTCAATTTGGTAGATACGACTCTCGATAAGAAAGACAAGATTTGGTATCGAATCACAACGGTCGCAAAGAGTGATGAAACTCCAAGTGGGTTGATAGAAACACCTCTTTCTCACGCACCACCTGTTTCTCTCAGAGAGGTAGAAACTCTCGATTACATTTGGAGAGAAGCTCTCCGAAGAAATAATTGGATTCTTGAACAAGGGGGCGAAAGAGTCAAACTCTTTGTCCGAAAGAGATCAGGAATCACTTGCTATTGCACATTGGATGAGGAACTTGTTGAATACAGTAAGCAACCAAGTAATCGTTGTGAGAAATGCTATGGCACAGGATATGTCGGTGGGTACGAGGGACCTTATGACATTATTGTTTGTCCTGACGATGGAGAACAAGTGATCTCTCAAAGTGACAGAGGACGAAGAAAGGAACATACATACGAGTGTTGGATTGGACCAACTCCGAGTGTTTCACAGAGAGATTTTATCGTCAAGCAAGATGGCGAGAGATACAGCATTGGTTCTGTCAGACGACCAAGCAATCGTGGAAATCAGCTCAATCAATTCTTCAACATTGGGTATCTTGATGAGAGCGATATCCGATATCGTGTTCCTGTCACAGGTGTGTCCGAGCTCACATTCCCCGAAACGAGAACAACAAAAGA
>Ga0255776_10001747_pt1 | contig 24691 bp, 7 predicted proteins | sample 071ome_19_FD_179974 | JGI IMG/M metagenome (GOLD analysis project Ga0255776, IMG submission 179974) | Coastal salt marsh microbial communities from the Groves Creek Marsh, Skidaway Island, Georgia - 071413AT metaG (version 2) | ecosystem: Environmental > Aquatic > Marine > Intertidal zone > Salt... | reverse complement strand
GCTTCGGCTTCTTTTGCTGCTTTCTCCGCCGCCGCTTTCTCCGCTGCAATAGCGGCAGCGGAAGATTCAACGTCATAAGTGAAAGTCGCAGGACTCGGCCACGAAGCGGACCCGCGGTTCTCCGTCTCCTTCATCACTTCTTTGCCATCGAGAAGAATTCTCCAACCTGGCGCGTATTTCGGTCTCCAGTAGGAGATCTCAAACTCTTTCACCACCTTGCGAGTTTTAATTTCTAAAACTTGCGTACCAGTCGCGAGGATAGAGTTTTTCCAGTTCAGGTAACTCGTGGTGGTATCGTCGAGCATGACGGTTTTGTCCGTTCCGTCTCTGATGCCACTTTGCTCCAACAAGACGGTGACCAAATCGGCTTCAGGGAATTCACCGTCGATCAAAATCTTCGTAATTTCCATGTGGCTCACCGCCACATTCTTGTTGATTTCGAAGGTGTACGTGTACTTGGCCGGGTTCGCGGCTTTGTACGCGGCTTCTGCTGCCGCCTTAGCTTCGGCTTCTTTTGCTGCTTTCTCCGCCGCCGCTTTCTCCGCTGCAATAGCGGCAGCGGAAGATTCAACGTCATAAGTGAAAGTCGCAGGACTCGGCCACGAAGCGGACCCGCGGTTCTCCGTCTCCTTCATCACTTCTTTGCCATCGAGAAGAATTCTCCAACCTGGCGCGTATTTCGGTCTCCAGTAGGAGATCTCAAACTCTTTCACCACCTTGCGAGTTTTAATTTCTAAAACTTGCGTACCAGTCGCGAGGATAGAGTTTTTCCAGTTCAGGTAACTCGTGGTGGTATCGTCGAGCATGACGGTTTTGTCCGTTCCGTCTCTGATGCCACTTTGCTCCAACAAGACGGTGACCAAATCGGCTTCAGGGAATTCACCGTCGATCAAAATCTTCGTAATTTCCATGTGGCTCACCGCCACATTCTTGTTGATTTCGAAGGTGTACGTGTACTTGGCCGGGTTCGCGGCTTTGTACGCGGCTTCTGCTGCCGCCTTAGCTTCGGCTTCGGCTTTTGCGGCGGCAGCGGCTTCGGCCTCGGCTTTGAGTTTATCTTCTTCGGCTTTCGCCGCCGCCGCTTCAGCCTCCGCCGCCGCCTTCTCCGCGGCTGCTTTCTCCGCAGCTTTTTTTTCCGCGGCCGCAAGAGCTTCCTCGGCAGCCTTTGCTTCAGCCGCTTTTTTCGCCGCTTCTTCTTCCGCAGCCTTCTTCGCCGCGGCCTCTTCCTCGGCAGCGGCTTTCTCGGCAGCCTCTTTTGCTGCCTTTTCGGCCGCTTCTGCCGCCTCTTTGGCTGCTTTCGCCGCGGCCTCCGCCGCAGCCGCTTCGGCTTTTAATTTCTCCGTCTTTCTTCTCAAAGCTTCGAACGATTCCGCTTCCGCATCTTCGCTGATGGTTTTTTCATCGTTCACGATCGGTTCAGCTGTTTGCTCGTAAGAGGTCACAGTCGTGCTCAAAAAAGAGTTCAACTCGTCCGAGGAAAAATTGGCGCTCGAAAGCGTTGCAGACACCGTTTCCGCCTCGGATTTATCCGAAACCGAGATCTCGTACGTCACTGAGACGGTATCTGTCGTGCTTCCAAGCTTGGAGGCTTCCATTTTTCTAGCCTCTCTCACCGCTTCCTTCGTCAACGGTTTCCCGCCTAACGCCGCCGAAACAATGATGGACACTTGGCTCGCGTCGACACCGGCTGCGGATGCGATGAACGCTTTCAAAACCTCGTCGTTCTCTGTAACCGCAGTCGTGATATCTTTTCCGGACAAAGTGAGCGAACCTTTGACATAATACGTCTTGTCCGCCTCCTCGATCGTCTCCGAGCACTCGCTCGGTTGCGTCGCGCCGCAGGACCCGTCGCAGGCACCCCAGGTGTACCCAGTCGTATCGTCTCCTGCTGAAAACACGCGGTTGTAAAACGTCGCGCCATCGCTCTTGAACGAAGTTGTGCACGAACTCAGCGCAAACGGCCCGCCCACCGTATCCTTGATTGGAGACGAGTGCACAGGGCATCTCGCGTCGCTCTCCATCGACTCGCACCCAATATCCTTAATTGGGGATCCGGTCCCATCCAAACGATACAAGAAGAACCCAAACTGTTCTCCTTCGCTGAGATACTGACTCGCATTCGGTAACTCGTACGTCCCGCACGACGACTGGGTCATTTCGACTGCAGAGTCGAAATCGAACTCGGAGGACATGGACTTAGTAATCAGCTTCGCACCGACGACGTTGGAATAGTTCTCCACGTCGAACGGGATTCGCGAGCCCGGCGAACAGGCGAGGGAAAGGACGACTTTCGGAACCGCGTCACCTTCTCCCCCGAGTTTAGGAGAAGACACGAAAAGACCACGGTCGCTGTTGCCGCGAAATAATGCGTTACCTAAAAACGCGCTGGAGTTGTTGTTCGCGAGCAGCGAGTGCGTAAAAGCCGGGTGCGCGTATCCAACCGTCGCGAGGATGGCGAGAAACAGCAACGCTGCGAACGACGATTTTTTCCCGAAGGATGATTTCTTCTCATCTCTCGTCTTCTCCAGCAAAGGCGTCGTCTCGAGTCGCCCGCATGATTTCTCCGCAAAAACCATCGTCACGGAACGATGCAGTTCGTCACGACGACGGGAGTTTTCAAGAAGTTCTGAAAGTGTGTGTGTGAGTGTGTGTGCGCGTTAACTCAGAACCAAGCAAGAAAGGAAATTATAACCAATTTTCTTTTTAGTGTTGGCTTTTTCCTCCGCGTCTTACTTTTTAGGGTTTCAGAAGCCGGAAAACTCTTTTCCCCACGTGGGGAAAAAAACGCATTCTTTTCACACATGCGCGCAAAAAAGAAGAGATACCACAACACACAATAAAACGATGACGACGACGACGACGGAAAATAACGCGAGCGAAGAAGAGCGTCCTCCGCCTCCTTTTCCACCTTCCGAGAAGTGGACGATTGGAGAACCGAACACGCCGTACGAGCTCAACACGGACAACACGGCGAAAGATCCGGTAGCGTTTCGAGACGCGCTTTTACGAGACGAGGAGAAACGCCCGGAGATTGAAAAAGAGAAAGACTTGGCGGTGCATCTGTTGGGCGAAGACGTGGGCAAGTTTCAAGAGTGCTTGAAGGATTTCATCGGCAAGGTATCGTCGTCATCATCAGCAGCAGCAGCATCAGCAAATGTTGTTTTGTTTTGTTTTGTTTTGTTTTGCGTCGTCGTCGTCGTCGTCTTCGTTGCGGCCCGCGTTTGTGAACTTTTTCTTAAAATCGTTCCAACGATGATTTTCGAAACGCGCGAGATCTACAAGTTTTTCCCACCAAAGCGCCTCTCGTATTCTTCTCTCCTTTTCGCTCGAATTTAATCATCCTTTCATCAGTAATAACGATGCCTTCTCCTTCCGAAACAGATTAAACGTCAACAAGAAAACGACGAAGCTTTCGACATGCAATCCTCAGATTTGATGCGCGCGCGATGCACCGTCCCTCGAGATCCAACCGTCCTTTACGAAGGCATGCGAAGAGCCGGGTTACAATACGGTCCGTCGTTCCGTTTATTGTCGCAAGTCTGGATTCCAGAGAGAACGCATCTCGAGCAGTGTCGCGCGGTGGATGAGGAGAACGCCGATCCGGTACGAACGGCTGGAAACATTGAGATCGCCGAGCCCGGACATTAAAGACGCGCGCGCGCGGGCGCCAAAGAGAGAGAGAGACAGAGTCACATACCGTTATGTTAAAATATATTTTACACGAGAACCCGAATAAAAAACCGCACGTTAAATATCACGACACGCACGCATCACGAATACGTAGTTTTAAAACAAACACGAACGGAGCGAAAAAAGAGAGAGCATATATGATTTACTTTTTTCTCTTCTCTCTTCTTTTCGCGTCGTCGTCGTCGTCGTCGTCGTCGTCGTCGTCGATGACGACGCACGAGGGAAAAGAGGGTGGAATTTTCGTTCCGATGCCACCGCCGATACCGGAAGACTTTGACGGCGACGTGTACGTACACACTGAGAAATACGAATATACGCATCATTTCGACGACGAGAACGATGACATCAGCATCAAATCGGCTTCCGGGAACGGAGGACGACGACGAAGAGTAGAAACAGAAGAAGAAGAAGAAGAAGATGATGATGAACAAAGAAGTAAAATCCCGCTTTTGAATTCTGCTTTTTATTCAAAACAACAAAAAAGAAAGCGAGAAGAAAAAGAAAAGATGACATTCAAGGCTTTGAAAAACGCGCGAGAAGCGCTCGAGAGAGCGAAGAATGGTAAAACGAGCGAATTAGAGAGGAATTTAGAGACGTTGGGTAGGTATTTGGAGGATATGGAGAGTGTTTTATCTGGCAAGGGCGACGACAATGGAAGCATAGTAGTGGCGGATTTGACAAAGAAGAAAGAAGACTATATCGACGTCAAAAATAACGGCGGCGGTGGTAGACATTCCTCCCATCTATCTCGGAAAAGTTATAGCACTGATGATAATAAGTATCAACGACGAAATGATGACGAAAACGGGAAGCGATTGTTGAGATTGGCGTCGGTGCAGAAATTTCCGCATCCGATAACGTCGGTAAGATTTACCAGGCACCGAGAGCGCGATTTGAGGATGGAGATCTATGATACTAAAGGTGATAGAGACGATGAAACCGTGCAAACAGGTATTAAAACGACAATGAAAGTTATGCCTGGAGTGGACGATGTCGTGCCAAAGATTGTGCTGGTTGCAGACGAGAAAGGTACGCTGTTCGCGCTGGACGTGAAATCTGGTGAAATTTTATGTAAGCACGACGTCGAAAAGAGTGGCAGAAATGCCATCACAACGATCGAATCTTATGCAGTTGCACAGAACGATAGTAATGGTGGTAGTAGTAGCAGTAGTAGCAATAGTGCTGGTAGTAGTAAAGGTAAAAGTAGTGAAAAAGCGGTCGATACGAGAATCGTCGTGGGACGTGCCGATGGATCGGTAACCTTTTTTACGATGAGCTTAGACGGTGGCGATGAAAGTAATGACGGTAGCCCCGCGTCTTTGAGACATTGTGGAACGTTCACTCCAACGACGACGATGGCGACAATGGAAACTGGAAGCAGTAGAAGCAAGAAGCAAAGCTTCACTTCTGAAGCGTTATCGCAAAGACACGAAGAAGAAAAACAAGGTAGAGATGTCGCCGTAGTTGCCTCATACGTTGCGATGCTTCACAACGGCGAACGACGAGTCATTGTCGCGAACGGTAAAGGTATGATTACGATTTTAAAAGAAGACAAGGACACCAGCGCCATCAATAACAATGCGAAGGTGATTCTGAGCGAAGAGTCAACGTTTACCTCGGAACAAACGAATATACGAGGTAGAATTGTGTCTTTTCAATCCGTGATGCCCTCGAAGGCGAAACGCAAGAGACTGCGACAACAAAAACAACATCGAGAAAAAACGGATATTATGGCGATAACCTCTCGCGGTGAAATTCTTATCCTTTCTTTATCGCTATCATCGGATCTTTCAAGCTTCGAAGTCATTCCTTGTACCGCTCCTGGCGGTCACGTGCGAACAGCTTTTGATGCGGTCAGTGACGGAGATTTTGAGCCAACGAGTTTGAAGAATTCCGCGCATGTCGTACTCGATGCATCGCAGCTGGCGTATTTAAAAGTCACCGGACGAGAAAACCTTGATAAAGAGGAAGAAGACAGAACAACCCCTCACTACTCGTGTTTGCTTTCGAGCGCGCGCCCTTTGAAATTTGGTCTTTCGCTGCTTTCCTCTTCCTCTTCTTCCTCGCCCGAGGATAAAGAAGCGGAGAATTTGACTACGATCAAAGTTATTTCGCTCCGTGATGGAGTCACCGTCTTATCAACGTCTCCTTCATCCTTCTCTCCATCGTCGCCGTCGTCGTCTACTCTGTTTAATGGCATACGCGCGTACGAAACGAACACAGATTTTAAAACCAGAGGCGGTGATGAGGCAACGTACTTCGCAAAAGACGGCGTCAAATTTTCATGGCGCGACGTTTTATACGACATCACGAAAGGCGAAGAGGATGGCGAACAACTGGATAATATTGAAAATGCCAACGCGAATGCCGCAATCATCGCCGCCACTGGCGATGGTCGTCGAACCATCGCGTTAGCCCTTCCATCGCACCCGTCTGTGTTAATTTTCTATCGCTGGCAAGGCGGCATGTCTGAACTCGAGAGAAACAGAGCCCTGATGCGTCAACAACACCACAAAAACGCGTATTCGGCCAGCGATACTGTTTTCAACGCATTCACGCGCGTGCTAGAGTCCAAAATAACCCCGGCTGTTCTCGTCGGACTCGTTTCTTATTATACATTTTTCGTGAAGAACAAAGACGCCGCAGTGAGAATCAACGAAAGGGCTCGAATAGATTACGCAAAGCTGATGCACACAGCGCGGCAGCAGCAGCTTCAAAACGGGGATCCTCCTCAGTTCAAACGAGATTCGAGGAAATTGTATCGAGAATTTGATCCAAAAAAGTTCAGGAGAGAGGTCTTGGTCCCGATAGAAAAGATGAAGATGACGAGTAAAAGTAAGACAACTGTCGTGAAAGACGAGGCACCTGCTGGTGCATGAAGTGTAGCATTTCATCATGTCGTTAATTGTAATAGTACGATGGCATGTAGGACTCAGATGCAAACATCAAGAGCTTTTTAACATATTACAATTGATCTTGCTGTGCATTTTCTTAGTTCGACGACGCCTTTTGTTTCTCTCTTTCCTCTCTCGCTTCGATGATGGCTTGCGCTCTCGCCCGTCTCGTCGCCGCAGCCGCTCTCGGATCCTCCACGTTGATCGTACTCTTCTTCCACTGTTCGTTCAACTTCAACTGTCGCACGAATTCTGCCACCATCGCGTCGTCTAAAACTCCTTTTTCCGCTGCCGCGACGAACGCGTTGATTTGAACCAAAGTCAAAATGTTCACGTCCAACTCGCGTTCGCGCATAAACTCGACCCACCCGCCTTGTTCTAAGATTTCAATCTGTTTCGCCTGCTTTTGTTTCGTCAACTGTGTGTGTGTATTTTTATTTCAATTCGCGGCAAAGTAAGGAGAGATTCGTTTACGTGCGTTGTGTTAGTATCAGTCAACTAATATAAGACGGGAGCGTGAGAGAAAGAAAGAAACAAACGACGACGACGACGATGAAAGAAGAAAAGAAAAGTCCGAGTACACGCGAAAGAAATTCTCTCTCTCTCTCTCACCTGACTGAAAATCAGATACGGCAACGCGATCGGCGCGACCGTGTACAACAAAATCGACGTCACGTCCCCGGTTCTAAAGTTCCAAAACCCGATCAAAAATTGTTTCAACTCCTCCGCGTCCGGGCCGGCGGCGAAGGCGTTCTCGGCGAAGAGCGTCGCGGAAACGAACGCAGACGCGGTTAACATTTCCGGAAGCTTTCGCAAAGTGTTGTTGTTGTTGTTGTTGTTGGAGATCGACGAATTCTTCTTTGCAAAATCGTTTCGTTTTTGCTGCTCGCACAGGAGAGGAGCGACTGCTGTATTTCTCCTCGAACGAGACGATCTTCTGAGAGAGACGACGGACGTCGCCGCCGCCGCCGCCGTCGTCGTCGTCGCGACTTGTGATCTGCACGCCAGCATGTTTTTGTTTTGTGACTTGTGGCTTGTGGTGTACTTATTTCATGGCGAGAAAAAAAATATCCAATTTTGGATAAAGAGATTCTTTAGGGTTTAAGCACCACCACCCTTCAAAAAAGACCCCTCCCAGAGTTTCTCTCTCTCTCTACTCCTCGCACGTCAACTACCGCGAAGAGGAAGAAGAAGAAGAAGAAGAAGAAGAAGAAGAAGTACCTCTCGTTGTTTATTGTTTGTTGTTGTTTTGTTTACTCACAACCCACAAAAACTCCTCCGCATTCTTGTTTTTATTAGGTATAGGGGGCGATAGAAAAAAGAAAAGAAAAGAAAAGAAAAGAGAAGAGAAATGGAAGTCGTTGTTTCTGCGCGCTGTGTGCGCGCGTCGTCGTCGTCGTCGTCGTCGTCGTCGTCGTCGGGCGCCCACGCGTCGACGAAGAGCAGTCGTCACTGCGTGCGTTTCCGTTTAAATAACCGTAATAACAACGATTCGAGCGTCAGTGGTATTGGCATTTTTATTCACCGACGAGGACAACCACTCGCGAGGACGAGGACGACGCTCAAAAGACAAAAAGCGAAAACTTCAGACGAGGACGAGGGAGAGAAAGAAGAAGAAAAAGAAGAAAAAGAAGAAAAAGAAAATAGAAAAGACGAAAAGAACGCGCGGATGATGCAACTCTCTTCGTCCAAAGGAACGAGCAACACGCACGGAAAAACGAACGCGGTTTCTGTGAACGAGAACGTGAAATTCCATGCGAGGATGTTCGTGCCATTTCCGTTATCCTGGGGATCGGTAAAACTCGACCCGTCCGATCCGTATTACGACGCGAACAGGAGTAAAAATTTCTCGCACACGGCGACGCCGAAAGTTGTGTTCAGCTCGTTTGCATTGGCGGTGGTCGTATTCAACGTCCCGCTCGTAGCGCAAGTTTTAGCTAAAGTGAACCCTTTGTTCGATGGGTTTTTGAACGCCTTATCGTACGGGTTCAACGTCCCGATTTTCATCAAATGTTCGACGGCGATTTTTAAGATTTGCGTGTTGTGTGTTGTCGTGAGCAAGTTGATTTTGAAGAAACGCTTGCCGTTGGAAACGCCAGTGGTGGTGAGTAAGTTGGCGTTCAATGTTTTATTGCCTTGTTATTTGTGCACGAGAGTTGCGGGGACGCTGACGAAGACGCCTTTGAACCAATCTTTGATGGTATTGCCGTTTGGAGCGTTGTCGCAAGTCATCGCCGGAACGATTTGTGGGGTGCTGTTGACCAAATTAGTCGTAACGATGGCTTCATTAAAGAAAAAGCGCGGTGGAAGCAGTAGTAATGACACTATCGAGATCGAGTGTAAAGACGACGTGATGCCACGCTTAGGCTTAGCAGCGTGCGCATTTGGGAACACATTCACGCTACCACTGGTGTTCTTAACGGAGGTTTTAGGCGCGGCTAACGCAGACGTCATCGCGGGGTACATCGCACTATATTTAGTCGGCTGGACGCCGTTATTGTGGACGGTTGGGTTTTTAATTATCGCTGGTCCAGCCACGAGCGATGCCATCTTGGAAGAGAAGAACCCGGTGAAGAGATTTGGCTTGCAAATTCAAGAAACCGGGAAGCGAATCGTAAACGAACTAGCCAACCCGCCGTTTTTAGCGATGGTTTTGGGGGTTATCATCGGTACCAACGCGCCTTTGAGAGAGTTTTTAGTGCCTGGGGCGAAGGCGTTAGCCGTTTCTGCTTCTTCGGGAAATGTAGCTACCGCCCCTCTTGAATTCTCCTTCATTGCAGGCGTCGCAAAGGCTATTTACGAGCTCGCCGTCAATATTGGCGCCGCTGCGTTACCGATGCAAATGCTCGTCTTAGCTGCCTCGCTTGTGAAAGTGAAGAAAGAAGATTTAATCGAGCAAGAAGTCATCAACGACGCCGCAGACGACGACATTTTCCGAGCAAACGCGTCTTTGGCCAAAGACGACGCCTCGTGGATTACTGGGAAAACGAAAGCTTCTTTCCTCATCGAAAAAGCGACTGAAATAGTCAACAACATTCGAAAAGGTTTAGTCATGGATGCACCAGACTTCAAAGCCTTGTGCGTTGCCTGCGTCACGCGCTTTGTCGTCCTTCCCATCGTCTGCGTCTCTGGCTTCCTTGCGTTGAAAAATTTCTTCCCGCATTTGATTCCAAACGACAAAATTGCCCAAATGGTCTTACTCACCATGTCGTGCATGCCCGCGGCGCAAAATTTGGTAGTCTTGGCGCAATTAAGAGATGAGACGAGAGTGTTTGCTCCGCAGTTGGCCGGGTTGATGTTGCGACAGTACATCTTTGGCATTTTGCCGTGTACTTTGTGGATCACCGCGTTTACCAGACTGGTGATTTAACGCGTACGCAAGTGTCTTATTTTTGGAAGACAGAGAGAGAGAGAGAGAGAGAGAGTTGCTTTCGTTGCACCGTTACTGTTATGTATTTCATGTACCTTTAATCACCTACTAGTTTGATCCGGATGACAGGTTGAGTCCTTGACAAAAGTTGTCATGCTCGATATGTCTATAAGACAGCATAAATACCTCGAATATCTGCATTTGTTTACCAACCTGCGAGAAAAAAGAAGAGAGAAGGAGAGATCGGGAAGAAGTAAGCCTCTATCACTATTTTTATTACTACTGACGTAATAGTAACTGCGAAATGTCTCTCTGGACGCTTCTCCAATCGATCTTGCTCGTCGCCAACGCTTTAGCTATTCTCAACGAGGAACGGTTTTTGGAACCGAAGAATTTAAGCCAATCCGCAATCACGAGCGGATACGTTTCCAGCCACGGGTTTAAGGGCCAGTTGATTGGTCTGATATACGCGGCGAGTTATTTACGAAGTGCGCTTTGTTTCTTTGTATATTTCTTTGTTTATTTCTTTGTTTTTCTCCCGTCTCGTTCGCTTGTGCTGACGCTCTCTTCTTATTTTCTCTTTCGCTTGTATTACTCTTTACAGTGCCTCTCCTCGCCGCCAACGCCGTGGTGATTTTCGTCAAAGTCTTGTTTGGTTAAGGGTAGCTAGTAAATGAATGAATGAATAAATGAATGAGAGAGAGAGAGAGAGAGAGAGAGAGAGAGATGCTGAAAGCTCTACGATTGAAAAATCATGTATTATTATTATTATTATCATTATTCACTGTGTTGAGTAGTGCGTATGCCCAAATGTATTGCGTGTGATTACACTGCTATTTTTTCGAAGCATCTTATTTCGCGCTCATAGCAACATCGACGGGAATCGGTTCGTTTGGGACCCCGATAGTGCAGCCGGGTCTCGGCCCGTACGTTTTCCAAAACGCCGCGGACAACTTGGCGCCGTTTTCTTTCAACCAACTTTCCGGCATCGGCGTTCCAGTCGGCTGCGCGGAGCAGTACGGTCGACTTCCCGGTTTCGCTAGGTATTGTTGATGGTAGTCTTCTGCGAAGTAATAGGGCAAGTTGAAATCCTCCGGGATTTCGCTGGTGATTTCACCTCTGCTCGACCCGAGCGCTTCTTGGTACGCTTTCTTCGCGGATAAAGTCATATCGTATTGCTCTTTATCTTTACAGTAGACACCAGACCTATACTGCGTGCCTGCATCGTTACCTTGTCGCATGCCCTGCGTTGGGTCGTGGTTGGTGAAATACATGGCCAACAAGTCGGCGAAGGAAATAACCGTTGGGTCGTAGGCAACTTGCACTGCTTCCGTGTGCCCAGTCGCACCAGAGCACACTTCCTCGTACGTCGGATTCTTCGTGTACCCGCCGACGTACCCAACCGAGGTGGAATACACGCCCGGTAATCTCCAAAACATCTTCTCGGTGCCCCAGAAACACCCGGTGGCAAAGACGCACGTTTTCACGTTCGAAGGGAACGATTTGATTGAGTTTCCTCTCTGTGTTGTGCATCGAGTATTGATAAATAAACAGATGATGTAAGAGTCAGTTAGTATAAACGCTCATTCGCACGTGCAAAGATGAGAAGTCATGATAAAAGATGTAGTCGGTCCGACATTGAAAATAAATTCGCCTCACGCCCTCACGCGTATGTTTTTTGTTGTTCTTGAACACAAGGAAAAATCCTACGTCATCCACGTACCAAAACGTAATGCTCTTCCGTCACTCGCATCTCAGAGTCTCTCCCTTTAATCGCGTTTTCTTTCGCGACCATTTGTCCTTTAAGCGGTCGACCACCGGACGCTGCTCCGCCACCAATCATGGCCATTAATTTTTGCATGAGTTCGTCTTCGTCCGCACCGGCTTTGGTCACCAGCGACGAAGATTTTCTTCCCGACGATGGTGACAACGACGACTTTTGTGAATTCTTCTTGCACGAATAAGACGAAAACGTGATGGATTGAAACTGTCTGGAGATGAGAAACGAGGAGGAGGATTTCGTCAGCGAGTATTGCATGTTACGGATGATGCGTCTGTGTTCTGGTGTGCGCGCGTGGGTCCGTGCTATTCTCTTTTTATCGCGACGACACGGAGTGGAGGAAAAGAACACCATCACAGAGAACAAAAAAAGCAAAAAAATAAAAAGAGGTAAAGCCGAAACAGAGCGCGGGAAAATCTGAAAATTTTAGTTTCTTCCAATACTATGGTGGTATAACTAGTACTACTTACTAGTACTAGTGTGTGCTACAACGTTATATCTATTTTATAAAATGGCGCCGTACGAGTGATGATGCATTTTTTCCGGCAAATTTTCAATGCCACGTAACATGCTGTCGCCTTCGCTCATATCCTTGGCTTCAGAGATGCGAAGTTTTCGCGCCAACCTGACGGTGTACAGGGAAAGCGTCGCGATGACAACTGCAACAAATATCGTCGGCGTTGAAACGAACCACGGAGAGGAAGCAAAAACTTTCGTCTCCGCTTCTCCAAGACTAGGTTCGAGTGCCGACGATTTTTTGTGTGTTGTGGTAAGTTGTTGTGTATGTGTTTTGAGAGTCGAAGCAGTCAACTCGTGCTTCTTTTCTGTCTTTGCCGATGCCTTGCCCGTGTCTGCTCTGGCGGCGCTACTCATCATGCCTTCACGGTTGCCCAGGTTGCTGCAACCTATCGTGGTAGAAAACGTTTGTTTTCGAGCGGTATTACCTCCGGCGTCCATTATTTTTGGACCAGTCTCGGCGGCATTGACCGTAACTTCGTACATTCCCCCTTTCGCATTTTGCGGGAACTCCACAACGAGAGAGCCTTTTTCCATCAAGCAGACAAACGAAAAATCTTTGAAAACATGCTTGACCGCGATATCCCCACCTTCAATCGTATCGCCTGCACACGTCTCAACTAGTTTGATTTCATATGTCATGCGTTCCGTGCTGAGTTGCGGGCAAACTATTGGTTCTGAGTAATCAATTCTAAATGCATGATCCAATGTCGACGTTTCTGTCGCAACTGGCGCAACAACATCAACCACGAGGTGCAGGTTCTCTACCGTTTCGGACCCTTTTACTTCCATTGGCGCGAACGAGTCATAGCCAGAGCAGAACGCCTTCGCTCTTATCTCATACTCGCCGTCTTTCAGTCCGTTTAAGAAGTATTGACGTTCGATGTTCCACTTGAAAGAACATCCTTGCCCACGCGCAGACTCGCAGTGGACGTCTACATCTTCGATATCGTTTTTCCAAATGTTTTTCTCCTCTCCGACCATTTCCCACGCGTTTATCCATTCGCCTTTGCCCAAAGTTCTCCATTGGATTCTCACGAATTCCAAGTTAGGATGAACCAAATGATTCGTTTTCTTCGTATCACCTTCTTTGTAATCTTTGGACCACAAATTGAGAGGATCTGGATTCAACAGCGTCATATTGATGTAGGGACCTGTGGTTTTGCTCGCGGTGTAGTGTAAGAATCTGTTGTATGTGGTGACATCCCAATCAACCTTTGTGCATTCGCGCTCCCACTTGAAATTACCTAGGAACGCATCGTTGGAAGCCAACGGGTCGCGGTAAAGCGCGTTTTTCCTGGCGATTTCAGATTCGCACTCGGAAACCAACTTCAAGCCGACGCTCGTGTACTCGTGGCCAAATCTCCCTTTCTCAATCTCAAGAGCCAAACGCGTATATTTGAGATTGCCATCATTGTCAACAGATTCAATGTTCCGTAACGGTAACAACTCACCATACGGTCGAACGTATTCGCCATTGATTCTGAATTTAAGGTCGAGCATGTTGCCGCCAAAATCACCCACGTATTGCTCCCCGCTCATGATCATGAGACCATAGTCGACCCTTTCTCGGTACGGCGATTCGTTCGTGATGACAACATCGAAAAGTGCCGAGGAGTGAGGGGAAACGAATTTATTGTTCATACCAGGAGACGCCTGAGTCGTCAGTATCAACCCAGATTCTCTCCACATGGTATTTGGCTCTGCTGGGCACTTTGAGGCGCCGCCAATTGTTTTGAACATGGGAGTGCCGAATCTTTTATCGGTGGCAACTTTGATGACAAACTTATCGAACGGATCTGAATCACCGAGAGAGTACGTGGTCGAAAGCTCTCCATATTTCGCCCACGTCATGGCGTGTTCTATGCCAGCATTTTTTCCATAAAGTGTCGTTTGATCCATCGCGCCCTCTAAAATCATAATCTCATACTCCATGTTTATATCTGTCTTAGCTTCCGCATCTGCTTTGAAATTCCAACCGTATCCCATGCCGTCGATGCGATCTTCAATACTCGAGGTGAACTCCAACACGTGACCACCACCTGAAAACGTCAAGTAAATATCTTGGCTCTTACCTTTCGGCATGGGATCTTTCTTGGGATCAAGCCCGACTCCACCTCCGAATGAAAAGCCTGCTCTTGATCCAAACATGGAGGCGTCTATGAAGTCCTCCGCATATCCGTTCGTGACAAAGCCAGGATTAACATTCATCCCGGAACGATCAAACATATCAGACTCACTGACTCTATTCATACCTCTGCTGAATATGCCGGACGAATGCGAATCTTCTGTAGATTTAAAAACGTTTGCGCCTTCAAACCCAGCAAACGAAGCGTCGTAGCTCGATAAACCGTACTCCGCGCGAGGTTCCCAACGTTCAGGATGCGGTTTTGCCTTTTCCTTTAGAGGCGTCATATCTGCTTCCGAAAGGAACTGATCCACGTCGACACCTAACTTCTCCAACAACGGTTTGATATGCGATTCCCATTTGTCCACAACCTGGTTGATCACCTTGACTGTATTTGCCATTCCTTTGCATGTGTTGTAGCATTTAAAGCAATCGTCATTGGAAGACGTTGGACTGCAGCCTTTCTCCTTGTCGCATTTTTCCTGACAGGTTTTTTCATACTCTCCAGCATCGGCACCAATTCCAAAAGCAGCACCAATCGAAAAATCAGTGTCGCCACCTGATTTGCTGTGCTTTTCTGTCACTGTCTTTCCCCCTACGATATCATTCAAGAGTTCCTGTACCTCAGTTCCACTTTCTTGTCCAGACAAATCCACCGTATCCAACAACTTGAGGATCTGTGTAATATCATCCGCCGTCAATGACCATGGATCTGTACACAGTCTTTCAAACATAGGGCCCATTTTTGCGAGCATCGCGAGTGTTTCGCCTGTGACTCCTGCAGGCAAGTCGCCAGACATGGATTCCGCCACCGACACGAGTAGCTCTTCTTGAATTTCTGGGCTTTCGACGACCTTCAATAAGTCTTCCGCCGTGACGTTGGTCGGATCCGTCAAAAGCGGCATCAGAGTTCGCGCCGTTCCAGACTCCAAAAACTTAACAATGCCAGCCGCTTCTTCCTCGCCGAGACCTGCGCGCTTACCATCCAAGTAAATCGACGGAGCTTCTTCGTGCCGTCCAAGCGAACCGCTATTCTTCGCGGCTTCACCAAAGAGGTGACCAATCAATTTTGTGAGTTGCTCAAATAACGCAGCTTGTATGTCTTTATTCATCAGCAACGCCTTAACATCGTCAAGTTTGAAGTTCTCCGGAGTTTCGAACAAAGCCAAGAAAGGTTTTATCGCTTCGTTTTCCAACAGTTTTTCGGCTTCTTTCAAGTCCCAACCCTCCGGCAACAATTGCTGAACTTTTTCATATACCAAATCTTTCAGTTCGCGTGAAGAGAGAATTTGCTTCAAATCGTCAATGGAGAAATCGTCAGGATTCTTGAACAGCGGCATAATTGCTTGCACAGTATCTGAATTTATGAATTTCTCCACCTTCTCTACAGTGAGATCTGGGAAGATTTTCTGCACCTGTTCTTCTAAAATCTTTTGGATTTCCTTAACATTCATCAGCGTCTTCAGATCGTCAATGCCAAAGTCTGTTGGGTCCTTCAAAAGAGGAAGTAAGGCTTGCGCAGTCTCCGATTTCAACATTTCCTCAATCCTTGCAACACTCCATCCATCAGGTAAAATATCTTCGACTTGAGAGAGTAACATCGTTTTGATCTTGTCGTTTTCCAAGAGCTTAATTAAGTCCTCCACGCGAATATCTTTCGGCTTACTCAGTAAAGGAAGAAATTCTTGCACTTCTTTCGAGGACAAGATCTCTTCCACTTGAGAAAAGTCCATACCGTCTGGAAGCATCTCTTGCACCATGTCCATAAGTGCTTTCTTAATGTCTTCGTTCTGCAATAGATTCATCAAGTGCTCTTTTCTGAAGTCCTTTGGATTTTTTAGCAACGGCAGCAACGCCTGCACTTCTGCGGAAGAGGAAATCTCCCACACCATTTCGGTGTCGATACCATCCGGCAACAAATCTTGGGTTTGTTCAATCAAAAAGCTTTTGATACTGACCGTCTTGCATTCGTTCTTATCATCTGATTCGCAATATTGAAACTCGAACGTCAAGAGATCCATAAAGTCTTTGCCTGTGAAATCTTTGAAGTCGATGTCGCCTTGCACCAGTGGCAATAGTTTTTTAACAATGCTGGTGTCCATTAATTTCTGGAAGTCCTTCATGTTCAATGATTTCGGCAATATTGCCGAAATTGCATCGAAAATGACTGTCTTTGTTTCTGGTGAGGACAAAAAAATCTTAAAGTCCTCTGCCGTAACTTTACTCGGGTCTTGCAAGAACGGGAGGAAAATTTTCATTGCAGCACTTCCCACAAAATTTTGAACGTTCTCAATCGACATTCCTTTCGGCAATACTTTCTCAAGCGCTTGGTAAATGGCATCTTGCACTGGTTTAGATGACAAAAGTGTATGAGCGTCTTCGACCGTGAAGCTTTTTGGATCCTTGACTAAAGAAAAAACGAGTTGAGCTAATCCTGAAGAAACAAGCTCTTTCACATCATCAACCGCAACGTCACCAGGCAAAAATTCAACGAGTTGCTCGATAATAATGTCTGTGACACCTTCTTTTATCATATTAACCGCATCCTCGGTGGAGATTGTGTCGAGGTCTTCAAAAAGAGGATAAAACTTTTTGAACACGGATGACTCCATGAACTCCATCAAGGTTGATATCTCACCCTTGGAAAAATCCGGAAAAATTCTCTTCCCGTCCACCTCGGCGTTTTGGAATGCGTCCGACTCAATGACCGCCATCATATCCTCTCTCGTGGCAGCTTCTGGCTTTTTCATCATCGGTATGAGCTTTCGAATCAATAAGCTATCCTTGAATTTTATTATTTTCTCCACATCGAAGTTTTCTGGGAAATACTTCGTGGTATTCTGTAAAATTATTCGCTGAACTTCCTTTGATTCGAGCAATTCTTCTACATCATCTTCGTTCAAGTCCTGCGGCGATTTAAGCAACGGCTTCAGGTAAGAATGAGATTCCAGAAACTCTTTGATCGTGTCGAAATCTTTGATCAACTCCATTGTGTGGGATTTCAATTTTGCGCCAGGAGTATTGGAGAGTTCAATAATTTTCAGCATATCCTCATCCACGTAACTTTTCAAATCGTCCACCGTGACATCTGCCGGTAACATCGCATTAAACTGTTCAGACACTAAATAGTCTTGCACTGATTTCGATCCCACCAAGATCTCCGCGTCTTCGACGGTAAAATTCTTTCCTTTCCACAAGAGCTCTATTGTTTTCATCTCGCCTGATTTGCTGAAATCATTGACCGCTTCCATGGATACACCAGACGGTAACATGGAAACAACTTGGTCCGAAATCATGAACTTCAAAAATAGATCGGAAGTGATGATGATTCTTGCATCATCCGAGCTCAAATGATCACCTTTGAAAACAGTGAACAGCATTTTTGTCGCGTCGTCGCTATTGAGAAGTTTTTTCACTTTCGCATACGTGAGGTCGCCAGGTAACATTTTGCTAAACGCTTCCGAGTGCAAGAACATCTGGATTGGTTTCGATTCCAAAAGCATTTTCACGTCCTTGGCAGTTATTTCTTCACCTTTCGACAGTATGCTGACCACTTGTCCGATGTCTTGTTCTACAAAAGACTTCACACCCGCGTAAGTCAGACCACCCGGCAACAAGTCGTTGAATTTGTCGGAGTGTAAAAAATTTTGCACCTGTTCTGACTCTATCAACATTCGCGCATCCTTCGCGTCGAGTTCACCGTCACCGACGAGTGCGATGATCAAATCGAAATTCTTATCCGAGAGCATTGATTTCACATCCTCCATCGTCACGCCATCGGGTAACACGGATTGAAAATCAATGGAATTCAATATTCCTTGAAATAGATCGCTTCCGAGAATCAGTTTTGCGTCCTCGACAGAAAAAGTGGAAGGATCGTTGAGGAGCGATTTAATCACTTCGAAACTCTCGGATCTAAAGAACTCACTGACTTCAGAGAAGGTCAAACTGCCAGGCAACATGGAATTCATCACATCGGAGTTGAAAAAAGCTTGCATTGGCTCTGAGTCCATTATAATCATCAAGTCGTCTTTACCGAACGATTTCGGATCTTTGAACAACGAGATGACAACATTTGCGATGTCAGAGTCCAAAATCTCCGGGATGGCACTCAAGTTGACATTCCAAGGTAAGCTCCGCGTGATGAAGTCAGAGTTCAACAGCTTTTGGACTGGCTCGCTCCTAATGAATTCTTGGGCATCTTCTGCAGTGAACTTGTCGCCTTTTGCCAAGTCTGTGAGGATTTTATATGCGTCAGTCGACAAAAAATCTATAATTTGTGCCAAATCCACTCCGTCGGGTAACAAATTTTGTATTTCATCCGAGCGAATGAACTTCTGAACCGGCTCGGAGGAAATAATCATCACCGCATCTTCGTGGGAGAAAGACTTTGGATCTTTCAAAAGAGGAAGTACAATTTTTGTAATATTCGATTGTAAGATGTCCTTCACTTGCGATATATCGATGCCTTCTGGTAACATCCTCTTCAATTCATCAGAATGCAAAAACTCTTGTACCAAATTTGAATTGATGACCCTGTGCGCATCTTCAGCTGTGAATTCCTTATTCTCTGAGAATATGGGAATTAAAACATCAACAACGTCCGATTTACCAATCTTTTCAATCAAGTCAAAGGAAAGCCAGTCCGGTATGAGATCCCTAAACTCTTGAGAGGCTAATAGATCTTTAACGGTCTTGGAGTTGATTATCGCCCTAGCGTCATCCATATCAAATTCGTTAGGATTCTTAGCAATAGATGTTATGATCGAAACTAAATCGCTGCTCATAAACTCGTTGATTGTGTCTATTGTAATGCCGTCGGGAAGCAATTTGGTGACTACATCAGATTTTGCCAAATCTCGTATGGGTTTTGAGTTGAGGATAATTCCCACATCATCTATATCGATCTCTTGTGGATCTTTGAGCAATGGCAAGATCATCTTGAACTCTTCGCTCTTCATGAAGTCTAGGACGGCCGTAACATTTAAGCCTGGCGGTAACTTGGACTTCAAAAAATCAGAGTTGAAGAAAGCTTGAACTGCTTCAGACTCCATAAACGCATGCACATCGGACGAGTCGATAGAATTGGGATCCACGATTATCTTTACGATGAGAGACGCCGAACTTTCAAAAAACTTCTTTGCCAACTTCAGATCAATGCCTTCTGGGAAAATCCCGTCTAACGCTCCCGAGTTCATAGCGTTCTCAAGCTGCTTGTGGAGAATGTCCAGTCCAAAAGACGCAGCTGAATCTAAGAATCCGGATAAACCTAACTCAGCCTCATCGAAACCAGCTCTGCCAAGCCCAGCACTTTCTGGTGGAATCAGCGCTACGACTCCTTGCACAGTATCGCTGTTATATACCTCGCTCATTTCGTCAGTTGACATATCAGGATTCGTCAGCTTCGGCAAGATCTCTTTTGCACCTGGAATGATACTTGCCACAGCTTTCGCCTGGTCAATTTTCTTTTGTATCACGTCAGCCATGCTCATGAACTCTTCAAACTTTTGCTTCATGAAATCGTTCCCTGTGTACTCTTCAGAGGGAACGTCTTTACCCTGCACAATGTTGAGCAATGCTTCCGAATCCATGTACCCGTGTGGGTTAGGATTCTTAATGCTGTCTTGCATTAATAAGATTTGTGCGATATCAATTCCGGTGATTGCCGCAATCAATCCTAGGATATTTTGAGTAGCTGAATTATCTAAGCCTGCAGCTTTGCGGCTAGCTGTCCAGCCGTCGTATGGATTATATTCATCCTGTCGACGAATTGGTGGGATTCCTTTCACCGGTAAGTTTTCATCCTTGATTCTATCCCAGACGAACGAAAGATCGTTCCAATCTACCTCAGCGGTGTAATTTGACAGTTCTTTGTTATTGGTATACATGCCGTATGCATCATCAATGCGCGGCTGCATCGCCTTCCCCATCAATGCATCGATAGAGTTCAACGCAGCAGATGCCGCGTCCCATTGCGCAGCAATCTCGTTGAGTTTCAATTTTTTTTCAAGCTTGCTCAGCGCATTCAAGCCTTCCGGGTTGAAATCAGGTGATGACCACTCAATAGTCCTTTTCCAGTCGTCCATACTTTGAATCAATCTCGCCTTCCACACATCTTTGATCTCTTGGTTCGATTTATCTCCCATTTCAGCATCAGCAACTATGGAATTCTTGTTGTCGCACTCTGCAATTAAACCCTGGAGCTCGGGCAACACACGATACTCAATCGTATAGATCTCCATGACATAACTTGTAGGTTTTCGTGGAAGCCATTGAATCTCAGGAATTACCTCTAAGCACTTCGGTGTTTCACTTTCAACTTCTTCATCGACTTTTGAAGTTCCTTGCGAACTACTTGATAGTTCCTCTTGCGGACGGACATCGACCGTATCTGTGCGAATATACACGATTTCGAAGCCCCCGCCAAGTAACGTGTCGCCAGGCCTACCGGGAATACCAGGATCAGCACTTGATTGAAGATCACGATCCAAAACCATGTGGAAGTCCCATCCGTGTTCCGTGGTTGCGCTTGCCGATACTTCGGGGCCATCATAATCTGTGTGCGTTGTTGTGTGTTGGCGCAAATGTATGGTTGGAAAACCCGTACCACCAAGTTGGGCTGCTACATTCACATAACTTGATCCCGCATCTGGCCCTATCGTGAAATCGTACACGATGTCTGTTTCATGTTCCTCCCAGCTGTACGTGCTTCTGCGTGCACCGCGAGTCGTGCGCAATTCCATGTTCAATTCTATTCGAGTGCCTTGCGCGACAGATGCAAACGAATAGCCTCCCGGGGGATCGTGGACGACAGTGAACACTAAACCACGGATAGGTGCTGTGCAGTAGAACTTCGTATCGGATTGGTATCGGGCATTTGGATCGTTTCCTCCACCGCGAGTTTTTGACGCCAAGGTAACCAACTCTCGAGAAACAATGAGGGTAGTGTACGCCCACCCATCGTACCTTTCAATGGAAGCCATGAACTGCCGTCGATACGGGCTGACGAGATTCGGCAAAGCAGTCGCCGACGATATTTTAAAAGCATGCGTTTCTTGGCTATCATCCTCATCCCCGTCGGTTGGGAACATGACCAAGCCGACTTCGTTCACTGCGTTCATTACGCAATCGGGACTCGGCTCGTTGTTCGGATGACACTTATTGCTCGCCATGGGTTCTATGTCTTGATTAATTTGAACAGTCAGGCCAAGCTTCGTAGGAATTTCATTCACAGTGGATATAAACTTTGAACAGTAAAATATTGGATGGGTTAGATTGTTAGGGCTTGTCCAGTGCGGTTCGACGATTTGCACAGAAACGTATTTATCCTTAGATACATCTGTCGGCTTAAGCGTGGAATATTGTGAATTCGTTACCCCGATTAAATGCATCAATGTCAAATCACCCTTGCTTGTATTATTGCCGAGACAAACCTCATTGCTGCGGATGTTCGTAAATGGATGGTTGAGAGATGATATTTCTGAGATTCCAAATGTCGGGTTGGCGCAAAGCCATCCGTGATACCTGTATACCGCATCAGCTTCAGCTCGATCCAACAATTTCAACGTTTGTACCAACGTGTTACGATCTCGGAAAAATTGCATGATATCACTTCCAGGTGGTGTGCATTCTGCGCCAACGTTAGCTTGTAACAGAACGCTTTCCGTCAAATCACTCACATCCGGAGTTTGATAAAGTTCGATGTAATAATCCATCGCTGCAAGCGGCCAGATACGATAAGTAGATTTCTCGTCAGACGGATTTACCATAGGCCACAAATGCATATCCCCGTCCGAGAAAACTTGCGTGCTGCCGCATCCGTTCGCAGGAGTGATCGCTAAAGTATAGTCTTTATACTCTGTTGAGCATGCACCGGCGTATAAACCAATATCAACTGATCGACTCGTCACGTCGAAGAAGGACAAATATTCACCGCCTTCAACTCCAACAAGCTCAAAGAACGCATTTGTTGTGTAACTGTCTTCACCCTCTTCACCCATTCGAATCTCAGTTCTCCGGACGTCATAAGCGGGATTCGTAGTTGGTTGGAATGTTATATCCGTTATATTCTGCATACTGCATGCTTCGGCCTCGATAGAATCGCCACCAAAACATATGTCGTGTCCATCATATTTGGCGACGATTGCCCACGTGGTCCCTGGAGCAATGGAAAACTCAAATTGTCCCAACTCGTCGGCTTCGTACGTCTTTGGTTTGGTTTCGTATTTGAATCCCCGGGGACTGCACTCATGTAGCTCATCGAAATCACACAATTTCCCTTCGTATGTCATAATCGTTGAGAATTGTAATCCGCACGCATATCCTTGAGTTCGATCCGACGGAAAGCGGACAAAACCGCTGACTGGAACGTTGGATTTATCTTGAATCTTCATGTCCGCGTTTGAGAGATGATTGAGCTCAGCTATATCTTCTTTCCCCGCATCGTTGAATACATGAACGACATCCTTCAGTCTTTTATTCGCGCGAAGCTCGATCGAAGAAGCACCGAACATGTGATGAAGCAAACCTTGTTCCTCTTTGTTCAACGCAATCAATTCCTCCATGGGAATGATGTTTTTGAAGCTAATATGCGTACCATCGGTGAGTGTAGCAAAAGGAACAACATACTTTGCGCCTTGCATTACCGACGCTGGAATTCCCATCGAGAGCAGACCAGTATCTTTGTCGATGACCACATTCTTTGAAGTCGTAGTGACAGACAATTCTGGATACGTGAGGGACGCGTTCTGGTACCACACTTGCCATTCTTCCTCCATGAAGGGAATAGAAGCTCCTTCCGAAGGAACCAAACCGATTGCAGCTGATTTGTGATTTTCATTAGAATAAAAAGTGCGGAAATTAGTCAAATGTTTCGTTTTGATGGAGGGAAAAACGAACCACGGGGTACCAAAAACAATCCCTTTTTGCATTCCCATCTCCACAATTTTCCATTCCAAAAGGTCCAACTTGTAATCTCCATCGCCATCGGCAACATCCCAGAACGACTGTGGAATGATGAAACGCGTCCCAATGTATTGCGTTCTATTCCTGGCGTACTCTACAATTTCCGCGTAGTCTACAGACTTGTCATTGTTCGTATCTGAAGGTGGCGGCGGTGGTTGTGCCCCGTTCGAAAGGACTGGAGCCTGAGATTCATCTGCGGGCACTATGTACCATTGCAACGCTTCGACTTTTGGACTCACGTGATACGCTGGCGCAACTGTTGTTCTTGTATCATCGGATGTTCTGTACCAGTTATCCGCGACAAAATCGTAACCTGGTCCGCAATTATACGGAAAAGCTATCGAGGAATGCGTGTTGTCGTAATTGCACGTTTTCCAGGCGTTTTGACCGAGATGAGCGTCCTCGAACGTGGAGAATAAATTGAAGTCTTTCCCCATGACATTATTCTCGCTCGTCCAGCTGTGAAAGAGGAGATCGTACATGTCTTTTCCTGCAATTTCAGTCATTCTTTTGTAGTAAATTTGTTGATGCGAAGCATCACACTCTGGACACTTCCTGTAGAGTACATCGTGCTCCCATGTGTACAGCTTGGTAAATTTCTCAGGACCTACGTCAATGTGCGGATAATTATACCACGTGGAATTGCCTTGGCAATATGAAAAGAAAAGAACGGAAGAAGCGTCAGACTTCAGACCTAAAGCGCTACTGTCTTCTTCATTTTTCGCCGGCGATGATGGAGCCGTGTACCCCTTGGTCACTTCTTCCTTCAGTGCTGCAAACTTATCCATATCTACGTCCAACGCAATCAAAACAACTTCTGGCTCAACTTTGTCTGTAGCGTTCAAAAAGAACATTTCAACAGAATTGAAAATATCTTCTTTGTAAGCTTTCACCCCAACTTGTCGCTTCTTACTCATATCCTCAGTCGACTCGATGATATCCATTTCAAAGTTACCATGATCATCGGAAAATGCATAATAGGGACAGTTTACATTTGTGCCCATCGCCTGCACGTCCGTAATAATGGGTTCATCGCTATTCTCGTTGAGCGAACGAACGGTGATATATTGACCAATGAACGATGTCACATCTGTTCCCGCGCACGTATATGTTTGGCACAAAGGTGCAACTCCGAGGACGTCATTTTCCTTAAGAACGGCTTTCGACATGTTTGTAACACATTGCGAACCTTTATTTCCGCGATCCTCTGGATCGGGATAATCTAGAACACGGACGTCAAATTCAGGTCTGCGGTAGATCTGTGGCGGAGGTGGCGGCGACGGCGGCGGTGGAGTCGGTGGCGGTGGACTCGGTGGACTCGGCGGCGGCAACGGCGGCGGCGGACTCGG
>Ga0255776_10001746_pt1 | contig 24706 bp, 18 predicted proteins | sample 071ome_19_FD_179974 | JGI IMG/M metagenome (GOLD analysis project Ga0255776, IMG submission 179974) | Coastal salt marsh microbial communities from the Groves Creek Marsh, Skidaway Island, Georgia - 071413AT metaG (version 2) | ecosystem: Environmental > Aquatic > Marine > Intertidal zone >... | reverse complement strand
CCAATCGTCTTGGCCTTGAACTTCAGCAATGTCACCGAAACGTAAACCAATGCGGTTGATTTTATCAGCATATGTCGGCCCAATACCTCGTCCAGTTGTCCCGATTTTCTCATCTAGACTATCGAGGAATCGATGGAATGGTAGAATGATGTGTGCCCGTTCACTGATGAAGAGACGCTGTCCCCGGGGGTCTTCTCCTGAACTATCGTGCCAATCATTGAGTTCCTTATCGAGAACCCATGGGTCAATGACCATGCCGTCACCTAGCACAAGATGGCATTCTTTTCGAGTGATACCCGAGGGAAGAAGGTGGAATTTGAGGGTCTGCTCACCTAGAACGACAGTGTGTCCTGCGTTGTTCCCACCTTGGAAACGAGCGACCCATGTTGCAGATTCTGCTAATCGATCGACGAGTTTTCCCTTTCCTTCATCACCCCATTGGGCTCCTAAGATGACTGTTGCTGGCATGATTCCCGAACGAAAGGCATACGAGTCCGTCTTTGAACTCTATGGCTCAAATCAATGAGTTTCTTTCTGAAAATGTATGAAAAATATGGTAAAAAATTGCTTAACTTTTTGATAGATTAATTTGGTAATATAATCACAAAATGCCGTTCAAGGCATTATTTTCGTATCAGCAAAAAAACCAACAATTTATATACTCTGGTGATAAACTACCTAACAAGAGGTTGTAAAGATGTCAAAGATTGATAGAAACACCGGCTCATCAGAAAGTCCAAACCGAAAAAACCGTCCTGGATTTGGGGCGGAACGTCCGTCTCGGCGAATGATCGACGGGCACACACGACCATGCAGCGAGTGTGGAGTGTTCGATTGGAACCTCGACCAAAGTCGTGGTGAAGTCACATGCAATTCCTGTGGCTATGTCGCAGAAGACAACATCATCGACCCAGGTGCAGAATGGACCAACAGGGACCGTGGTGAAGACCGCTCTCGTGTGGGACGTCCGATGACCTACACTCTAGCAGACAAGGGATTGAACACCACCATCGATGTTCGTGACTTGAACAGCGGAGTTTCTGGAAGACATGGGATGTCATCGAGGGCACGTCGAGACTGGAGAAGGCGGAGAGTCATCGATGAGCGTTCCAAAACACGAAAGAGTAGGGAGCGAAACCTCGTGAAAGCAAACCAATTCATTCGAGACCATTCAGGACTCCCTCCCGCACTTCAAGAAGAAGCAGCACGTCTGTATCGAATGCTCTCAAACGAGGGTTTCGTGACGGGCCGATCCATTGCTGGTGTGACAGCAGCGTGTACATATCTCGTTGCACGACAAGAAGAACTACCAAGGCAAATACCTGATGTAGCAACCTCCTTTGATATTCCAGAAAAGGACCTGTCAAGACTCATACGACAAGTTTCAAGGAAACTCAACATGCACAAAATTTCGTCACCAGACCAATATTTTGACAAATTTGTTTCCGACCTTAATCTTGAGCCATCAGTGTTACTTTCACTTGAACGATTGTGGAAGTCAATTGAACCCCATGAAGAATTCTGGCAAGGCAAGAAACCAACCGGTATTGCAGCTGCTCTCATTTACAAAGCTGCGGCAGCCGCTGGGAGTTCTAGAACTCAATCCGAGGTTTGCAATGTAGCCAACGTCTCCGAAGTGACCCTACGTGGATTACTTCGAACAATCGATGAATTGTTCGGCCTTTTAGGTATCGAAATAGAGTAAAAGTTGACTCCAATATCTTGATGAATCATCGTTGTTGAGGGTTATCCATGGGATTCAAGGCCAAGGCTCGTAAACATCGCCAAGACTCGGGTGAAGATATCGAGAAGAAGAGTTCCAAAAAAGTGGAAGGCGAGATTAATTGTGGTGTCAATTCTTGCGAGAATTTCGCAGACAAACAATTTGGTGGTAGGTCTCTATCCGTAGACAATGCTGCAGATATGTGGGGCGATGGAGCATTCTCAGAACGCAAGGGTCGTGTCCGAGTTTGCAAGTCGTGCTACAGAAAGTGGAAGAAAGAATCAAAAGAAGACGAAATGTACTGATGTTCACTTTCAGTTTCACTTTCCTCTTATCGAAATGAATGTAGGTCCACTGCTCACCTTTGAACTATGAGTCAGCGAGTACCTGTACGAACACTTCTATCAACAACTGGAATATGCAGAGCATACAACGACCATACAATTGAATGGTTAACAACGAGCAACAATATGTATACACTACGAATACAAGCCTTACCGACTGTGTTACTCGGAATAAAAGGACCACATCACGACATTGAATCAATTTTTGTTGGGTGCGAAAATGGTGAAGTGCTTCATCTTTCGGTACCAAACCTCGTGCTTTTAGAATCATTTACCATAGGAACATCGACTATTCGCAGCATGGCAAGGCTCAATGGTTCATCTCGCAGCGTTGTCATCGGAACACAAGATGGTGAAATTTGGCTAGCCGGAGTAAAAGTTCCGAATTCTATGCTAAAATTATTTGAGATATTCCAGCCAATAACTTCACTTCAAGTCGAACGTGACCTTATCCATGTCCAATCGGGATGGTACCAAAGCACCCATCATCTTGATGGAGAACATGTGAAGCCAAAACTGGTCATTGCTTGAATTCAGGCTGACGATTGAACGTCTTCAATTTCGAGAAGTGGCCAGGCCGATGCGGGAGTGTGCCAAAGCGATGTCCCACTCGGCCGTTGCCAATGATTAGGCGGCTGCCCATCACGTGCTTTGCATTCGAGAAAGAAATCGATATGCCGTTGAAGAACATCCTGAACATGTTCTTTTCCTTGAATTGATGGGCCGTGGAACGGTATAACGAGTGATGGTTTTTGTTCCTTCACAACCGATAAACTATCGATAATATCAATGAGAGAACCTCCTGGTAAATCCCATCGTGTAGGTCGATCTGCCCTTGGCAATAATGTGCCAAGAACCCATGTGTTCTTTTCTTGAATATGAAATGAAATTCCATCAAGGGAATGACCTGGCGTGTAGACGATTTCAACGGAACACTCTCCAATATCGAGGATTTCACCGTTTTCAATTGCTGATGTTTGTGTTGGAGGCATATCTGAATCGTATCTGTTTGCCCACGTGGTAAAGAAATCGCCAGTCTCAAGAGCAGATATCCCTTCAGGATGCATGAAAATCTCGGCAGATTCAAACTGATCTTGGATGAATTTCGCTGCACCACAACAAGGATATCGGCGGGATGATAAGAAAATCATGTCCAACTTTTTACCATCTAAATGCGATTTGAGCCGCTCAACCTGAAGCGATTGATACCATGCTGTACCCGTGTCGATGAGAATGGAAGTTTTTGTACCAGAAATGAAAACAGCATTTGCATCGTGATGTATGGCTGGCAAGCGTACTATCTTCACACCATTTCCAATTGGAAAAATCTCTTGAACATACCGTCGTATGAATTTGTGACTGCCACTCCTTTTCGGTTGCGATTAAATAGGGGAAGGAGGTCGGAGAGCCATGGCACGTTTCCCTGAAGCAGAAACTCGAATGCTTCATAGAAAAATCTGCATGCGATGCAATGCAAGGAACGCTGTTCGTGCATCACGATGTCGAAAATGTCTCTACAAAGGGCTTCGACCAAAGAACGTTGAGCGAAAAGGAAACTGATCATAGCAGTTTACTCAACAATAGCCCAGTTGGGTCCCCAAGCAACATGAGAGGGACGAGTGCTGGAAACAGAAACACGAGGAGTGGGATTTTGAAACTAATCCATACTCTTTCGACACCCATTTCACGCAACTCAGCAACTTGGGATTTCACTTCATCAACACTGGGCGTAAATTTTGGAGCCCGTGATGCATGATGTATTTTCTTTTCACCATCACCACCAACAATGATTTTCGTCAACATCCAAACATGTCGATTCTCCACCTCTTCAATCGGAATCATGGTTGAGTGCCATGCAAGTCGAAGGTCAGAAAATGAAGAGATGTTCTTTTGAGAAAAATTTCGAATCAGCATGTACACTGGAATGAATAAAAACACCATTGCCCCCCACATAAGAAGGGAAAACGATGGAGGAAGTGTCAGGGAAGTTGATGATTCATCGATGATTTGAAACAATTCAATTGATGCCCATGTAGGGAAGATCAACGACACCCACATTAACGCCTTTGCATCAGCTCCTCCATGAAGTAATCGGAACCGCCACGCAAGGTCAATGAGAATCATCACAAACAACAATCCCAACGTTTGCCACCACATTGCTGCCAATTCTTCTGCTTGTCCTGTGAGTACATCTATGATATCTGTACTCTGATAGAGGAATGCACCCCAAACAACACCGATGATTGAAAAAATGTACCATAGAAATACAATGACATCGACTTTTGAACCAGCCTTGATATCTTGAATTGTCGGACGACCAAACACTGATCCGCTTGCGTACGCAACCACTGCCGATGCGGTGAGAAGAATGGGTACGTTTCCATCGTTAAGCAGAATTTCAAATGCCCAGATGAAGATAGCTGGTTTCGCCCATCGAACCCAGTGTTCATTTGACACACGACGTTCTTTGTGGTCCATCCAAGCAGCTAGACCTAACCCAATAAAAACGAGGGTGGCCCGCGAAGCAGTGAGAACCAACTGTTCAGTCTCAGCCATGATGAGCAATTTAGGGACATGGATTTAAAGACGGTAGCCCTAGAGCATTACACGGTGGTAGAATGTCAATAGAAGAACGCCTTCTCCAAGTAGCAACAGTCATCAATGAAATTGATGACCCTAAAGTTCCTCGAAATATTCGACGGCAAGCAAAGGAAACTTGCGAGCAGTGGTTACTCAATAAATCAAAAAAACTCGATGTACGCATTGCAATGTCTCAGTCAAAACTTGAGGAATTGTACGAAGACCCAAATATTCCGCCTGAGTTTGGAACGCTGATTCTACAAATCAACACCGAACTAGAGCGATTGCTCACAGAGCTTCTTTGAGGATTATTCTTCCTCGTCATCGCTTGCGTGGTCAATAAATTCAGAGAGTTTCTCTTTCAAAGCAGGAGACAATTTCCCTTCACTCAATGTGTCTACAAATTCACCAAACCACTTCTCTTGAGCATAGATGGTTCTGCACGAGGAAATGAGGTCTATTTGGTCATCGGTTATTCGTCCACGACGTAGAGCAAATTGGGCTGAAATTCGTGCTGACATGAGTTTGACATACTCATCAGATACACCGAGTTTTTGCTTTAACTCAAGCAACATTTTCTCCTCATATTCAGTAATCCTACCGTCCTTAATTGCGTCTCGCCAAGCTTCCTCAAGTGTTGGAGCCCGCTCCGAGAGAAGAATTGCAAGAGGTCGTGTTTCCTCGATATTTTCCAATACAATCTTCAGAATCACAACGAGCGGAATGGATAGAATCATGCCGATGATTCCCCATAACCAGAATGAAAATGCTGTGACGACAAGAAGAAGCACTGGAGAGATGTCGAGTGCTCTCCCGGCCCATTTTGTCTCGATGATGTTTCCCCAAACCTGTTGATTCACAAGCAAAAGAATGGTGAGCAGAATGACCATTGACGGATCAAGCAATACAAAACCAAGGATTATTGGCGGAATGGTTGCAATGAGTGAACCAATATACGGCACGTAATTGAATAAGAACGTCAGTAATGCCCATGTGAACCATAAATCAATACCAAAAATCATCATAATGACGCCGGCAAAGAATGCAGTACCCAAGCCAACTCCGGTTTTTACAACAACGTAGGTATTGATGCTAGATTCAATTTGATCGCGTATAATCTGAACTTGTTCACTCACACCACCTGGCCATGCTCGCTCGATTCGTCCTGGAAGCAGGCTTGCTTCAAAGATGACGAAAATGAGGAAGAACGAAACGGTCAAGCCATCGACGAGGAATGAACCCGCATTTGATATGGTTTCAAGAAAAATACTCGTTGAGGCTGAACTTGTGTCAAGAAGTCCTAAATTCTCTAGGTCATCAGTAAGTGTTGTGTTTTGTTCATCACCATCTGATGAGATAAAATCACCAATAAATGGATAGGATTTCAGATTTTGCCATTTCTCGTTGAGTTGGTCTGAATAATCATCCATCTTATCTTCATCATCAAGAACAGATTGTGCTTGTTCGTAAGCGAAAAAACCCGCAGCAGATACGACAAGGAATGCAAGAAGAAGCATTGTAAGATAGGAGAGAAATATCGGAAAACCATTCTTTGAAAGATACTCAGAACCTGGTTTTAGCACGAAATATATGGCTAGAGCAATAAAAAGTGGTTGGAAGACATCTTGTAGATAAATCAGCCAAATTGTAATGACAGTCATGATGAGAAGAGCGTGCGACAGCGTGGCGACTCGTGCACGAAAATCTCCAGAATCCCATATAGGTTCATCCTCTTCCATGGAAGTTGGTTTTTCTTGTGCTATATGAGTCATTTGACAAAATCAATGCTCCATCTCATCATTCAAAGCCTTAGGTAACCGGAAAGTGAACATTGCCGAAAGAAGAAGGATAATCGCACACAAATGAAAAGCTGAATGGTAATCAAATGGTGCCTTTCCATCCACTGTTGCCACCCAAACAATTCCTCCTGTTAGCGGTCCAAATATTCGTGCAAATGCACCCATGGATTCAGAAGCACCCATGACTTGACCCAATGGAAATTTCTCTGCTTTCGCTAGTTCTGTGAGAAAACTTGAGGAAGATGGTTGAAAAATTCCGCTGCCTAATGCCATCAGCAAAACAACTGGCAGAAGAACAAACCAAGTGTATTCATGTGGTGTGTAAGGAATGAGGGCTAGACCAGTACCTGTCAATAAAACTGAGATTGGAATGAGGCGTCTAGAGCCGAAACGTTTGGTCAGTGGACCAATGAGGAAACCTTGAGTTATGATGCCAACGATGCCGATGAAGGCAAAAATACGACCATTTTGGGCTTCAGTAAATGACAAACCGCCATTATCAGTACTCATCTCGGTAAACAAAATGAAGACTGCGTGCATGATTGTAAAACCATAGGTGAACAACATGGCGACGATGATCATGGCCCCAACGGTAGGATGTCGCAACATTTTCCATGCATTCTTACCCATATCTGCAAATTGACCAACCCAACTTCTATTTTCAACGGTTTGAGTCGAGGCCGGTTTTGATTCTTCAAGATATTTCCATGCAAGAAGAAAAGCGAACGTCGACAAAGCACTCGCAATGACGCAAGGTAAGAGATATGGATAGGTTTCAAAAATCGTATTCTCAAAGAATTCCCAACGTTCAGCAGGGCTCGAAAATTCTCCGCCGATAAATGGACCAAATGTAAATCCTAAACCAAAAGCCGCTCCTATCAGGCCCATTCTCGATGCAAGTTGTTGTGGTGTGCTCACATCGCCAATATATGCTCTTGCGACGGCAATATTTCCGTTGAATACACCCGCCATGAATCGAGCAAAAAAGGCCATCATGAGCGTGTTGGCGAATCCAAACATGGTGTAGAACACCGTGTTACCTACGAGTCCAATCATAAGGACTGGACGTCGTCCAATACGGTCAGAGAGTGAACCCCAAAATGGAGAGAACAGAAATTGTGCAGCTGAATATGAAGTCATCAACAAGCCGACCCATAATCCGACTTCGACAATACCATCTTTCTGAGCTAAATCTATGACGAGGTATGTGAGAAATGGGATGATGATGCCGAACCCAATCATATCGATCATGGTCACAAGAAACAAGACCATAAGAGCGGATTTTGAAGCATCCCGCTCAACAAATTCCCTCTCCATGAACTACGGGAGAAAATATCCCCTTTCAATATGACCGATAGTCTGCCGCCGATGTAATCGATTATGCCGATGTTACGTTGGATGAAACTTCAGGGGTAAGCCGGTCAATAACCGCAGATAAGCGTTCGACAAGTCCTTCTTTTTGTTCGTGCTTGATGAGGGCATATTCCATGACTTCATCGAGTGTATCAACGGCAACAACTTCAACCATTTTCTCGAATGCGTCGTCGAGGAGGACGTCTTGCATGTTTGCCCTTGGGACGACGATTGTTTTGACTCCTGAGCGTGCAGCCGCTTCGATTTTTGCCGTTACACCGCCAATCGGTAGGACTTCGCCACGGACTGAGAGTGATCCGGTCATAGCGAGGTCTTGGCGGATAGGGATGTTTTCGAGTGCGGAAATAACCGCAGTAGCAATTGTAATTGAAGCAGAATCACCATCAACGCCATGAGTATCAACGAATTGAATATGTATGTCATAATCAGAGATATCCTTTCCGGTGAGTTTCTTGATCACAGCACTGACGTTGGTTACACTTTCTTTTGCAAGGTCGGACAAGCCACCAGTTGCGTGGATTTTACCACCACCCCCTTGAGAAGGTGTGACGAGGGCTTCAACTGGCAACATGATACCACTGAAATCTGAAAGACCAGAGTTTGCCCCTAGAACTGCAAGTCCATTGACTCGACCTACACGTTCGCCAGAATTGACGAGCAAGGAATAATCAAGACGTCGTTCAATCATTCTGTCTGCCACTTGTTGCTCAAGTGGCTTGGCAATATTTCGTGCACCAACGACATGAGCAGCAGTTGTAAATTGTGCACCTTCTTCAATCGCCAAGTCACCGGCAATTCTCACAAGGCCACCAAGTTCTCTCAAGCGGAGTGAAAGTTTTCCTCGGCGACCAGCACGTCGTTGTGCTTCTCTAAGGATTGTAGCGACTGCAGATTTATCGAAATGTGGAATTTCTCGAACGGTGTCGAGGTCTCGTCGGACTTCTTGAGCAATGAAACGAATCAATCTTCGACGATTACGTGCGGTATCTGGCATCTCTGAGTTCACATACACTTCGTATCCATATCCTCGAATGCGGCTTCGTAGAGCCGGATGCATGCCTTGAATTGCGTCAAGGTTTCCTGCTGCAATGAGAATGAAATCACAAGGAACCGGTTCTGTCTTCGTCAAGGCTCCACTAGAGCGTTCTGAGCGGCCTGAAATCGGGAAGGCACGCTCTTGCATTGCAGTAAGCAATGCTTGCTGCTCTTCTAATCTCAAGAGATTGATCTCATCGATGTAGAGTACACCCCTGTGGGCTCTGTGTATAGCCCCCGGCTCAACTCTATCATGGGCTGGAGTTTCCATTCCACCCGACTGGAACGGGTCGTGTCGAACATCACCTAGGAGTGAACCTGAGAGTGTTGCAGTAGCATCGACAAATGGTGGCAAATCGTTTGGATCGTGTTTAACGAGCACTTTCGGAATTCGACTTTCATCAGCAGCTCCCAATCGACTACGGATGAACATATAACCGAAGGCGAGGAGAAATCCACCAAAGAGCAGTGTGAAGAAATCTCCGCTCTGTAATGCAGCAATAAGAAGGAGGAAACCGATGGCAGCGAATGCAACGAGAAGGACTTTCTGAGATTTTTCTCGTTGAACCCGAATGGCCTCTTTTTGAATTTTGACGATTCTTTCACCCCTTCCAGCAGGAACTGTTCGAACACGCGGTTCATTTTCGTCACCCTCATTTGGATACACGAGAACATCTTCCATAGCATCCCGAGGCAATAAATCAGTCATCGAGCGAGCGAGCATGGATTTTCCTGTACCAGGGTCTCCAATCATCAGCATATGCCGTCGTTGTTCTGCTGCCTTCCGAATCACGACTGAGCCAGCCTCTTGTCCAATCACTTGGTCAACGAGTCGTTCAGGTATTGGTACATCGGCTGTTGACTCAAATTCAACGCCATTAATCCATTCTTCGACACTTTCAGAGAGAACTTCATCTCCATCTTGTTGATTGTCTGGTGACCACACTGTAACTGGTATTTCTTCGATGACGTCGTCGGATTGTTCATCAGAAATCTCATCGTTGAGATCCTCATCGTGAGCGATGCTCACGTCTCCATTGTCATCAGCCACGGTATACCCTCGGTATTGCTCCCATTTATTGCTATGGTTTCAACCATAGATAAATCTGAACTCAGTTTAGTACTGATTCAAGCTATCCAAGTATTGTTGACCATAGTATTGCCACTGTTCCATCGTCCATCCTGCTGGTAGACCGCCAGGTGGAAGAGGAGGGCCTGCTGCAACCTGTTGAGGAGCTGGCGGCAATGGTGCTGCTGGCTGAGGGATCTGAACCAATGGTTTCTGGAAGATATCTGCAGCACCACCATACATCGAATTCGCTGTTTGGTCGTATGCAGGAACTGTCGTGTCATCCCATACTTGAACTTCAGGTTGATCTCCGCCCCTTCGCATCATCATAACACCGAGAAGCGTTGCGATGACGAGTATTCCAATCACAAGGTAAACCATGTTCATGTCGAGAGAACTTGATGTATCGTCAGCATCGATTGTTCCTTGGACCTCATCTGCTGGGCAGTCAGCTCGAGGGTCATCACAAGCAACTGAAAGCTGTGAAATAATCTCGGCGAGTTCATCCTCAAGGAGTGATGTGTCCCCATCGCTTTCAGCGATTTGTGCTTCGTAGGAGGCTTTCTTTTCGTTGAGGTCATCAAGAACCTTCATCAGCAAGACGTCATCCATTTCGGTTACTGGTGGAAGTTCTTCGGTGAATTGCCACTTGACTGGATTTCCGAGAAGTTTGTATTCATCGCCGTTTGTATCAACGGCCATAGCTGATGCTGTAATGTAGTCCATGTATCGTACGCCGTTCGGACGTGCATAGGTCTCTCCACCGTCATAAGCGGATGGAATCATCATCTCCTGTGTCCAGCCGAGATTGGATTTCGACATTTCTAGTTCTTGAGTCCAAAATCCGTCACATGTACCGCTGATATCGTTACAAAGACTCCAAGTGATTTCTAGAAGAACAAAAGTCGTTTCATCTTCAACAAGGAAGATACTTGCAGTTGGTGTTTGAGAGATGTACGTATCTTCTAGCGAGATGTAGAGATGACCGCTTCCATCGTCTTCAGTCGATATGTAAAACGGATACGCATCAAAGACATTGACATTCATCGTGTACGTGTTCGTATCGTATTTGTCCGAAGCACTGATGGTTACTGTCTGCATACCTGAGGAATCAAACAAAAGAGTCAAACTACCATCGAGCAAATTGTACCTTGCAGCACCAGGCTCGGAAGGGGTGACGGTGATGAACGCTTCATTTGCAGGATCGTCGACATCAGTTAATCGATTGTTGAGATCAATGACCATTTGCTTTCCACGCTTGAGGTCGAAATTTTCAATGTCAGTCATGTCAATTCTCGGAGCATCATTGATTGGAGTAACTTGTATGCGGACGGTCTGGTCAGCATATTGCTCACCATCACTTGCACGAATGGTCACTGTTGATTCTCCGTTAATGTCATCATCAACGGTCTCGAAACCAAGAATATTGTTTTTGAGTTCAACCTTGATAACTTCTGGATTGCTGTTTTCCATGATTTGAAGGGATAGACCATCGACACTCACTGGTTGACCTTCGTCATCGGTGTCCGAGAGATAGTTGAGAACGGTCAGAATTCCGCTGCCGCCCTCGTCAACAAGCTGTGTTGGCAATCCTTGCCAACGTGGCTGTCCGTTTTCGATGACGTTGAACAGGAGTGTACCGTAAGGGAGGAGGCCAGTGTCGGAATAATCCCCGCCATCGTCGACTGTTACTTCTATGCCTTGTTGACCAATTGGACATCCTTGAATTTCATCCCATTCAAACAACACTTCGATTTCGGTGGTGGCTGGATACCAGCCAAGGAAAGCATCGTGGGAAGATTCGACAACCAATTCTGCCAGAGGCGTCTCTGGGTCAACGATGTGGCCAGTCATATCAAGTCGGGTTGGTATGTCGCACATCACCGAGGGGATAGGTTCAGGAATGATAGCAGGTCGGCCGTTTGCAAGTTCAAATCCATTCGAACCCGAGGCTACACTCCAATCACTCGTTTGACCTCGGCTATCGACTGCACGAGCCCTGACATCGTAGTTACCAGAGGCCATATCGGCTGTAGGCCTAATGCTGTATTCACGACCTTCATTGATGGTTCCTTGATAGACAATTGTTTCTCCACCGGTTGTTAGTGAGCCATCCCATTGGTCAAGACCGGATGGCGATATTTCAACTTCGAATGTCATTGTATCGATAGTGTCGACGTTGTCATTCGCATCGCCGCGTGCGAGAACTGTGATGTATTCACCTCGCTCAATGACGTTCGCACCAGTGACCGTTGGGGTCAATGATTGTGGTGCACGGTCGTGATCATAATCAATCGTAGCAAAGTTGTTTGTTGCACGAATATCTCCAACAAGATTCTTCATTCGAACACCGAATTGTGTTGTCCACGTGTTGAGTGGAAGGTTGGACGTATCGAATGTTGTTGAGAATGTAGCAGGTGTTCCGCTCGAGCCACTGGTGAGGGACGGTACTGAATTTGACGAGTCGATTGTCACCTCATTTACTCCGTTTCTGTAGTAGAATTCAACGGTACCACCATCGGTGTAGTCAAGATCGCCAGTGTTGCTCAATTCTGCTTCAAGAGTAAGAACATCACCTGGTTTGTAAGAGCCAACTGCGGATGGATTAGTGACGCTAAAGTCGGTAACTGAGACATCCATCTTCGGACCCATTGTTGAATCAATGGCGTGATAGACGTGAGCACTTGAACCTCCGACGGATACTTGATTACCAGACATGAGCACAGCAACGACAACTGCTTTGTTGATGCCGCCAGGGACGACGCTAGTTGGTACAGAGGTCCAAGTTTCGAATTGTTCTGTGGCTGAAACTGTCACGCTGTGGAAAGCGGTACCGCTTCCGGACGACTTTGCCTTGTAGGTGTCACCAGATGTCAACCATGCCATCCAGCAATTGTAACCGTGTGGGATGCCAGAAGAGTAGGAGTATCCGGTGCAGTCTTTGTCGACGAGAGCAGCGTACAACTTCATGTTGGTAGCAGGTGAACTTGAACCAATATATCGGTAACCGACGCTGATGTCGTAGTTATTGCCGTTTTGGCTGACTGCAGCCGACATCGAATAGTCGTTGACAGTGGAGTGCATTCCGCCACCGTTTGAGAAGAGTGTATCATAGGTGTCGTAGTTTGCACTAGCACCTGATTGGCGCTTGTCGGTTCGGTCGCCGAAGTATGCGTCTGGAGCACCACCAGTCGACCAAGCCCAGTTGTAAGGTGCAACATTACCAGCACGAGCAGTGTCTGTGTCGCCATAAGATTGAGACATGTAGGTAACATACACGTATTCATCGGGGAAGTTACCCTTCAGAAGATGGTGTGTATCTGACCCTCCGCCTTGCTTGGAACAGTGGCCACAATTATCCGATGAGATATATTGTGCGAAGACCACGTGTCCAGGGCTTGTTGCTGACGATGCTTGTTCAACATTTTCTTGTTCATTTTCTAGTTCAACTTGCGCACCTGATGGTATAGTTGCGAACAAACTTACAAGAAATAGGCTCACAAGAAAAATTGAGATATAGGCTTGGCTACTCTTCATATTTTACCGAGGCCATCCATAGTTTAAGAACAAAGCGATTCCAAGTTCACCTGTCCTTTCTCAGAATTCTCCATAAACGATGATTTTTTCGGCGATTCATGGAAGACGAATTTGTCTTGCTTGAGGAAGATTCAGGAAAGATTTATTGCGTTCAATTGCTTAATGAATCAATCAAAATCAAGGGACTTGGTATCCTCAACCCTTTCGTTGAATTTCAAGACCTTGCTTACGGTCATTTCAAAGAGGTTTGTGGAAAACAACTTCAAAGAATACCACCCCGTCTACCAACACTCATACGTTCCATGAAACGAAGGGCACAGACAATCTCCGACAAGGATGCTGGTGTCCTCATTGCAAAACTCGGTATTGGTGACGGGGATACCGTGGTTGAAACGGGACTTGGAAGTGGCGGATTATCACTTCACCTCGCTAAAGTTCTAGGTAGACACGGAACATTGGTCACCATCGAAGCACGGGATGAACACGCAGAGGTGGGCCTAGAGAATCTTCAGCGTGCCAAGCAACTTTGGCCGGGTTTTCCATCGCACAATCACCATTCGGGAACCGTTGAGGAGGTGGCACCACGCCTCGAGCAAGAACAACTCAAGGCAGACGCAATCATCCTCGATTTACCAAATCACACACCCGCTATTCATGCCACTGCTGGTTTACTGAAGACTGGTGGTCGACTAGCATGTTACTGCCCAGTATCGAATCAACTCGAGCAAGCATGGATAGCATGTGAAGAAAATAACCTCGATGTTGAATGGGCTGGCGAACTTATTGATCGACAGTGGGGGAGAGCATCAAAGGGCGGTATGCGACCAGTCAACGGCCCATTTGGTCACACTGCTTTTCTTCTGGTTGCAGTCAGGCGTTAGAACTTTTGAGAAGGCGGACCAACAACTCGTATCAGTGAATCGCATTTTGGACATGTGAATTTGAACGGTGGCGTCGAATTACGTGGCACACCAAGCTTCGTTTCGCATGAAGGACATCGGACTTTGTTATCATCACCTATTCGACATTCATTGAAGCCAAGTACATCTTCCTTCGTATCATCATCAACATTGTCGACAACTTCATCATCATCATCATCACGAGCTTCAAGAATTGAATTCGACTTTCTTCTCAGCAAGAGGAAAAACAAGATTGCGATCACCCAACCAGCAGAGGAAAATGCGATGGCTTGTGATTGAGTCACATCGATGTCAAGTGGTAGAGAAAGGCCGTTCGGTGGCAAATCGGGGCCAAGAATATTCACCTTCACGGTCGATGATTCATCTTGAACCACAATACTCGATATTTCACTTGTCGCTCGCAGTTGAAGGTTCGCCTTTGCAGAATTTGATACCAAAGAATTCAAGGTCACTTTGAATTCAATGGATTGTCCTTGCTGAAGAGAAAATTCGTTTGTTGCCGAATTGTCAGAAAGTCGTAACCATGATACTTCGAAATTCGCCTCGCCATCACCATACAATTCGACTGAGCCAACGGCCTCTGCGTTTGCATCGTTGGTCAATCGGGCGATGAAGGATGAACCTCCTTCAAACGGCATGGTAATCGAATCATCTTCAATTGAAATCGTGACAGCCTGATCGCTCGACCATGTCGGAAGAACAGTGTAAATTGTTGATTGCTCCATGACGACATTACTTCTTGCTGCACTCGTCACGCGGAATGTTAACTCTTGGGAGCCTGCAGTTGAGGATTGTGGAACATCGCACGACCACTGCAAAGGTGAGGAGGTCCCCCCAGGACCAAGTTGTACTGTTTCACCGATACCACAATCGATGCCGACACTCGTGATATACAATGCATCAGTGGAGGTTCCAGTATTTGTCAGAATGACACTACCGTAGATGGAACCACCCGGTGCGACAACATCATTGTCGTTGTAAATGACAAGTTCACTCGATACAGAAAGTGGTTGAATCTGAAGCACGTGTCCATCTGCAACAGTGATATCTGTCGTTGATGTGACGCGAATTTCCAAATTTATGTTTGTTGAGGGTGCGCCGTTATTTCCTTCTCGAACGCCCAGCGTCACGAGTTGAGTGCTGCCAGGTGATACAGTTACAGTTGTTCGAGAAAGCGTTGTGGAGTAGTAGGCTGAGGATGAGGATGTATCCAACTCAATCAGATATGTATCGGAGATTGTGCCTATATTTGTCACTTCAACAGTGACATTTGTCGTGTATAGTGGTGAAGGTGAGACACTACTATCGAGACTTGATACTTGTACGCCATATCGTTGTTCGACAATCAAATCTAAGGTTTGTGAAACACTATAATCTCCGTGAGAGAGTGTAATGATCATTGAATATGTTCCCGGTGAGGTCGAAGGTGCTGCAACCAAATTCAAGCCAATTTCATCATTCGTATCCACAGGGATTTCAAACGGATTATCCCCGAATGTGAATGAAGAGCTAAGTCCTGATGGAAGTCCAGAGATTGATGCATCGAGTACTAAATCTTGACTACCAACATTTTCCAAGTCAAACACAACTGAGGCATTTGAGCCAGGAGAGATAAGGATTCGATTTTCAGCGGGGCCATTCATCGTCAACAACGGGACTTCGAGTACGTTGAGATTGACGTTGGCTTGAGAGGTCTGACCACCGTATGTCACCTCAAACATTTGTTGTACATCGCCTGAAACGGATACATCGGCATCAACAGACACCTCCCATATTCCAAACGAGCCAGGCTCTATCGATAACTGACGAAGTTGGGATGTTGATGACGAGGATGAGACAACTGTATTTGTTACCCCATCAATGTCGCTAAAATCAAGGTAGTATTCTGCTGAATCGCTTCCGTTGTTATATAATCGTAGATCAAATGTTTCGGATATACCCGGTAGTACTTCTATTGCTTGAGAGGGTGAGACGAGTTCAAAATGGATAAACTCATCAATTTCGATGTCGAAATATACTGGTGAGAGGAAATAACCACCGCCGACTCTCGACCCATAGAACATAAATTCGCAAGAATCATCGGTGGTAGCATCTTGGTCAACTGTAACATTAACTGTAACATTAATGGTGTCGGATGCTGCTAATCCGTTGGTCTGCTGATTTGGTAGACCTGCGTCGCAAGGTCCATCACCAACATGGTCAAAATACCATGTCATGTTGAGTTGGACATTTCCAGTGTTTGTTACCTGAATCGATGTTGACGTGGTTTGGCCGGCTAAGAAGTCATCATCATGGCGAAGAAACTCTGGAACAACACTTGGATTTTCTTTCACTTCAACAACGATCAGCGTAGAGGTAGATATGTTGCCGTTCAATGAACCTGCATACATCCTAAATCCATAAAATTCGGGTGTTGCATCTGATGGGACCGTAATGGTAAGATTCACTTCACGAGTTTCTAGACTTGACATGTTTGACAAAAAGTCGGTATCGAAATGAAGTGACCAACCTGCTGGTATAGGATAAGGTGGGCTGTTGTAGGAACGTCCTGAAGGTGAAGGCATCGTGATCGAAGAAGTATTGCCGCTTCCGTTGCCGGATGAATTACCAGTTGAGTTGGTCGAGAAATTCGCCCACCATCCCGATAAATCAGGTTCTTGACCAATATCGAGCAAAATAGAATCTTCGATTGAACCTAGATTGAGAACATCAAGGGTGAACGTTTGTGTACTGCTTGTTGACATGTTTTTGAGGTTTGAATCAGGAGACTGGTGGCGAATTTCAGGAAGATATGATGGCAACACACTCACAAAAATTTCAATGGATGAGAAATCTCCAGTATCTGTTTCCTCGACGTTCAAAACAAATGAAGAAGAATTCACCGAACTTGCAGCATTTGATAACCGAATCACAATTGTTGTTGACGTCGATGTCGTCGGAACAACGTTTGTCACATTGGACTGGGTCAAATTCACTTGCCAAACATCGTCCAATGAATTCGAGTCGATGCTGAGGTTGTAATCATCAATAACCGAACCATTATTTTCGATAGTGAGGGTGATGTTTGTAGAATTTCCCGGCTCAAGTTGTACATGGCTTCTGTCAACAGAAAGCAGAATCGCATCACTCGCTTGCACGTTGAAGGCAAAAAAGGGTGCAGCAAGGCTGAATATGAAACATAGGAGGAGCATGGTCGCTCCAAATTGTCTCCTCATCATGATTACCTCAACCACTATGTCTTCAATATTCTTGTGTCAATATAGATAGGATGCATCTCTTTTTCTTGGACAATATCATTGCATGACTGAGTGCTGAACCATATATTTACGTCATATTCTTCTTCATATGTAGTCCACACAATCCTTTGGATGTATCCGAATGCTTCATGTTCTCAACCACAGCCCACGGGCCATGACCACATGGCATCCAACCGCTTACCGCACCCATACCCTTGGTGAAATTCAAACCAAAGGTGAACATCTCCTCGGTACAACAGTGACTGTTGCAGGTTTCATGGAAGCGAATCGAGGGAAAGGTGCAATATGTTTTGTTGATCTACGTGACGGAACGGGAACGACTCAGATTTTTCTTAAAGATGAGCGAATTGGTGCAGAACAACTGGACGCTGTTCAACGATGTACACGTGAATCAACCCTTCAATTTACAGGAGAGGTTGCCCTAAAGCGACCCCCTAAAGTCAAGGAAGGTGAGCCAACGCCTCCGCCTGCCTATGAAATCCTTGCAGATTCTGTTCACTTTATCGCAAAAGCGGAAGCTCCGTTACCCCTCGGAGTTACCGATACAGTGCACGTCGAACTCGATACTCGTCTCGACAACCGGTTTCTCGATTTAAGAAGGGCTCATGTCAACGCAATGTTCCGCCTTCGTGGCAAGGTGCTTGAATTTGGTCGACGACATTTAATTGAAGAAGGATTTGTTGAAACGCACACACCGAAAATTGTAGCCACTGCAACAGAAGGTGGTACTGACCTTTTCCCTATGAAATATTTTGAAACCCCTGCATATCTCAATCAATCACCACAACTATTCAAGCAATTATGCATGAGTGGAGGTCTTGAGCGTGTCTTTGAAATCGGACCTGCTTTTCGTGCTGAAAAGCACGACACATACCGACATTTGAATGAATTCATCTCCTTCGATATTGAGTGTTCTTGGGCAAACGACGACGATGTCATGGGCGTTCTGGAGCGAATGTTGCACCACATTTGGAAATCGATTTCAGAAGATACTGAAAGCCAAAAGCACATTGACGCCATTAACACTTATCGGGCTGCTCATGATGAGGCACCTATCGAAGTCATCGTTCCTGAATTGCCATTTCCACGGGTCGAATATTGCGATGCGATCCGCATCATCAAAGAAAAGGGAGGGAAAATTGAATGGGGCGACGACATCGACGCAGAAAATTCCGATTTACTCGCTGAAGATTTACCTCAATTCTATTTTATCCCACGATGGCCAATGTCGCTCAAGCCATTCTACATCCACCATGTAGAAGGTGAGGATGGTTCAACAGGCCAACAATTGAGCAGAGGATTTGACCTCAACTTCGGTCGTGATGAAATGACTTCAGGCGGACAACGCGAACATCGAATCGAGACCTTGTGCACAAATCTCAAAGGCATGGGTCTTGACCCAGAAGAATTCGAATTTTATGTCGCAGGATTCCGTCATGGCGTCCCACCGCACGCTGGTTGGGGCCTTGGCGTTGAACGTATTTTGATGAAACTCACCGGAGCAAAAAACGTTCGGGAAACCGTACTTTTCCCAAGGGACCGCCGCCGTGTCGTTCCCTAAGAAGCCTCTTAGGATTCAAACCCTGCCCATCATCAATGGCAGTCGACCGAATGCAGTGGGGGGCTGAACCCTGGCAGTTCGCAGACCTCTACATGCCTGACGACCCATCACCATTTCAGCGCGATGAAGGCGTGCCATGTATCATGCTGATTCATGGAGGGTTTTGGAAGGAGAAGTACACTCTCGACCTCATGAAACCAATTGCCTTAGACTTGGCTGATGCGGGCATTGCATCGTGGAATATCGAATTCAAGCGATGGAGCCACAACGATGAGGGTGTTTGGATGGATACATTGTCCGATGTGATGAGGGCATGGGGGCAACTTGCATTACTGCCTTCCATCGATATCATGCGGAGCATGGTTCTCGGACATTCAGCTGGCGGACATTTGGCATTGATGCTCGCATCTGTTGCCGAACGTAAACCATGGCTTGCTATTGCACAAGCGCCGATTGCTGATGTCATAGCAGCAGACAATGCTCGACTTTCAGATGATGGCGATGCACTACGTCGCTGGATCGGCTCAACACCAGAAGCGTCCTCTGAGATTTGGGCGAAACTCAATCCAATCAACAACACGCCTGAATCGACAGTGGTTCTCTTCCATGGCGAAGAAGACACAGATGTTCCAAAATCTCAATCTGAAACGTATGCCCGTGTGATGAAGGCCCGTGGATGCGATATCCAAACTGTGTATTTGCCAGGTGACCATTACTCAATAATCGATGCAGCAAGTGATGATTGGCTCGTTCAACTGAGCACAATATGCGATTGGTTGTAAATGCGAAGACCTATGACTAACCTTTGCTTCGCTTTCACTATGGACATCCTTGGAAGCGACTTTCCATACGCCTCGACTGCACTTGCGGGAAAGCATGCCTTTGTCTGTGGAGCAAGCAAAGGTATTGGAGCAGCGACTGCACAACTTCTGGCAAGATGTGGTGCTGATGTTACTGTAGCTGCACGTGATGAATCAGCACTCGAAGCATTGGTCAATACGATGAATGAACTTGGCCAGGGTACACACGGCATGGTTTCTTTGGATTTGGAAGATGAAAACGAAGTCAAGGTAACTGCACAAGCAGTTCTCGAAAGCAGAGGACCTGTTCATATTCTCATCAACAATGCAGGTGGGCCTCCTGGCGGGCCGCTCCTCAACAACACAACCGAAGATTTTGATGCACCATTTCGTCGACATTTGCATGCTTCACACACGCTCGTTCAAGCTTTTGCACCAACAATGGAACAAGAAGGATTCGGAAGAATCATCCAAATCATATCAACATCGGTGAAGGAACCCATACCCAATATCGGACTCTCAAACACTCTCCGCGGAGCGATGGCTTCGTGGGCTAAGTCATTATCAAACGAGTTAGCCACCTGCATCACCATCAACAATGTCCTTCCGGGATTTACCGATACAACTCGACTTCAATCACTCTCAAACTCTATACAGGAACGAACGGGGAAAAGTGCCGATGATGTGATGCAGCAATGGCTGAGTCAAGTACCCATTAAACGCCTTATCGACCCATTTGAAACGGCGAGTGCCATCGTTTTTCTCGCATTACCAGCATCAGGCGGTATTCGCGGCGTAAGTCTAGCCGTCGATGGCGGTCGGTTACGCTCAATTTGAGGTGAGTATGTGGACACCGAAATGAGCGTTGAGCAAGCAAATTCGTTTTTGACCATGCTCACCGAAGGCAAGGAAATCAAAGGGGTGAACACGTCATTGGCCCTCAATCTGATACCACTTGCCAAAGAACTCGGGCGAACTGAATTGGTTCATCAATTGCTAACGATTGCAGAGCGAGAAGCAAATACTCGGTCTGAAATTGCTTGGAGCACATTTGAACGACTCAAGGAGCATTCTACCGATACTGAAGACTATGTCGAGTTGGCTGTTCCCTTTGAACAGGACGAGCAAATGTCGTCTTTTGTGGCTGCCGTGTACCATCACACCGGTCTTGTACATTTATCCAACGCTCAGTTTGAAGATGCACACAGTATCGCACTCCGTGCGCTACGATTCAGAGAGAAAAATGGAGACCCAACTGGATTGAAATTCGGGTTGCAACTCCTTTGCACGATTTGTAAACGACTCAACGATAGCCAGGGTGCTCTTGGGTACGCTACAAGAATTCTCGAAGCTGCGATTCAAGAAGGAAACGAAGATCAGAAAATGCAAGCCTATGCCGATATTGGCCATATTCAAGCAACTGTTGGCTCGTTTGATGAAGCCAAAGATGCACTTCAACATTCATTTGATATCGCCACAGAACTTGATGATGTTAGCGGTTTACTCGTCGCATCTTGGGGTCTTGCAGATATTGCTGAGATTCACGAACAATATGAACAAGCAATGATTTTACTCTCCACTTGTGTTCAAGAGTTCATGTCAAGGCAACGACCTGCTCCGCAAGCACTCCTTGCAAGGATAGAAGCATTGACCGCACTCAATCAAGGCCCATCATCCCCTTAAGCCACACTCATTATGTGCAATCAACGATTGGAAGAAAGCGGTGAGATAAGTGGAACACGACATTTTCTTTTCGATTTCTCAAACCCCCGATGCCGATGGCCACATGCCCACTGAAAGGCAAATGATGGCCAATTATTTTGAGCAACTTGAGTGTGCAGACAAACTCGGTTTTGGCGTTGGATGGATTGCTCAAGCCCATCTCTCAACGGAAACTCAAAAACAAAACAGCAAACCTGTCGTACCGTTTTGGGAGGGCGAAGTCGGTTTATGCACTGATTTTCCACAACTTGCAAGCGAATCATTCCGAAGAACTTCGTCAATTGAGATTGGATGTGCTGTCATTTCCATCCTCGCCTCAGGAGGCCCAATTGCACAGGCAGAACGTATTGCAAATGTTCTCGCACTCCATGGTTTTGACCAAAATGAACACAGAAAATTGAACATAGGTTTTTCCGCAGGTCGATTTGAGTTTATGGCTCGCCCGTATGGGATTGTACCTCGAGATGCTATTGAAGAGGCTGCGTGGCCCGCCCTTCGTGGTCAAATTTTCTTAGAAGCGGGCGAAATTTTTCTGCGACTTCTCCGAGGCGAAGTGATTTCTTCGAACGATATTCGTGACACTGTTCTCAACCGTAGCCTCTTTCGAAGCGACGAAGACTGGCAACGAGTACAAGATGCAGCAATGAATGTTCTGAACCTCGAAACGCCACCTGAGGAAATACACATTGACCATCGTTACACCTTTGAAGAATTGAAAATTATCCCACAGGATTTCCGTCGAGAATTGCTCGAAGTCATCGCTGGAACACACGATCCAAATGCTCAATTGTTCTTTAATTCAATTCATCCTGTCAAGGTGTTCAACCTCTCGATCACCAACCCTGATGCTATCGAAGCGACGCATCAAAGAATGAGCGAACATCTTCATCCAGAAGGTCAACCTTGGAAGCGACGGGATATGCCAAGAACCTCTTTTGTGTTTCTCAATGATGAAGCCGGATTAACTGAAGATGAACAGTCACTTGCCGCTCAACAGGAGGCTGAACAAGCATTGGGTGCTTATTGGAACGCACTCGAAGGAACGATTGATCCAAACAAAGTGAACAATGCTGCTAACAATGCACTAATTGGTAATGTCGAAGAAGTTGCCCAACAGATTGTCGAGCGGTTTCATGAAGATGATCGAATCATGGCGTGGTTTGATTTCTTCAATCACGACTCTGCACGAGTGTGTCGGAACATGACGGCTTACATGCAGAAAGTAGCACCACGCGTCGAAGAATTGCTCGGGAGGAACTGAGTTGACAACACACCAGCAACCTTCTGCAGTCAAACCGGGAAAACCTGGTTCTGCAATGTACCCTTCTTCTCCAATCGGAGAGAAAATTGACGGTATTCCAACAGGAAGAGATGTCGACTGGGAACCACTTGTGGATTATCGCAGAAATGGTGTGTCAGAAACAACAATTCACGGTGCGGTTGCTTGGGCCCATGGTGATGAAGTCATCCATTCCTTTGGAGGAAACGTGTTGTGCTATGGAAGGTCGATGATGAAACCCTTTATGCTCAAAGCGTTCACTGAGGAACTTGATGATTGTTCATGGGAGCAAAAAGCCATAGCTGTTGCATCTCACAATGGTGATACAGAGCATGTTGCTGCAGCACAATCGCTCCTCACCGAATCCGAATGGCCGCTCATGCTCACGCCTCTCGATGTTCCGCTCATCCAGTTTGGCCGCCAAGTTCGACGACCTCGCAGATGGTACCACACATGCTCTGGAGAACATGCTGCTATCCTTCGGGGTTGCAGGAAAAAAGGTTGGAAGAGGGCGGGTTATACCCTTCCCGGACATGAAGTGTTTCAGGCCTATATGGAACAACTCCGAACCTACCTTGGTGATGATTGGAAACCTCTTCGAACAGCGAAGGACGGTTGTGGCCTTCCCACAGTTTCCAACACCGTTAACGAACTCGCTAAAATTTACGCAGGCCTCGTTCGCGACAAAGACGATGATTGGATTTGGGAAGCAATGATTCGCCACCCTGACCTCGTCGGAGGATTCAACCGACTCGATTCTACAATCTTGAAGGCCGGAGAAGGAAAAGTGATCGCCAAAGAAGGAGCGGACGGTCTTCTCGGCATGGCCATTGTTCATCCAGATTACCCAAAGGGTCTCGGCATCGTTGTTAAAATCGCTCATGGCTGGAATGCTCAAGCGACATGGTACGTCGCTCGGGCACTCCTTGGAGTGCTTGGTATCGAACTACGAAATCCATATCCACTTCACCGACAAAAAGCATTCATTGTCCCAGGAATTGTCCCAGACAACTACCTCGACATTCTAGAAACCGTTCCAACTTGGGACGAATGGGACCCAGACCGAGACAGGTGGCATTACAACACAGGGGTGTAATCATGGCTGATGTACTCAATTACATCAACGGTGAATTTGTTCCATCGAGGTCGGGAGCGACCATCGACAACATCAACCCTGCCACAGGTGAAAAGATCGGAACTGTGCCTGCTTCTGATGCAGATGATGTCGACGCTGCAACAAAAGCTGCCTTGAGTGCCTTGGTTGAATGGAAAGCCACGTCTTTTGAAGAGCGAATCGAATGGCTCCATGCAATTGCTGATGCACTAGAGGCCCAATCTGAAACGATTATTTCTCTTGAAATGGAGGACACTGGGAAACCAATTTCGCTTGCGACCAATGTTGATGCCTATCGCTCGGTAGCGAACTTCCGATTTTTTGCAGACCACGGAAAACAACTTCCCGAACTTCGATATGAAATGGAAAACGCAACAAACTTTGTCCATCGAAAACCGATTGGCGTGGTCGGACTTATCACACCTTGGAACTTACCACTGTATCTTCTTTCATGGAAGGTTGCACCCGCTCTTTTGATGGGGAACACCATCGTAGCAAAGCCTTCGGAAATGACCCCTCAAACCGCCACATTCCTTGCAAAAGTTTTGGGCGAAATTGGACTTCCAAAAGGTGTCTTCAATGTCGTCCATGG
>Ga0255776_10001734_pt1 | contig 24816 bp, 23 predicted proteins | sample 071ome_19_FD_179974 | JGI IMG/M metagenome (GOLD analysis project Ga0255776, IMG submission 179974) | Coastal salt marsh microbial communities from the Groves Creek Marsh, Skidaway Island, Georgia - 071413AT metaG (version 2) | ecosystem: Environmental > Aquatic > Marine > Intertidal zone >... | reverse complement strand
TGGATGAGCTGCCAGGCATCCATGCTGTCATGAAAGCCGACACGAAAAGCGGCCAAGGAGCCCTCGCCGGGATTGGCACAAAAGTTTTCCGCTACCTGTTCCAGGGTTGCCGAGGCCGTGGCAAAGGCCGCATAACGGGGAATGACCTGGTCATCAGTGACCGCCAGGTTTACCTCGGTCCAGTTTTCAGATGACTGGCCAGCCTCCTGTGCCAGCAGCGGTAGCGAGATCAGCCCGGCAAGCAGCAGGCAATACGTATTTTTCATAGCAGGGTATTCTGTTTAAGAGGTCTTAATTGAGAACGGTTCTCATTATAACCCATTCAGGAAATGGATTAAATCACTGCGCTGCAACTCATTCAGCTGCAAGTAAGCTGCACGGGCAGAGCTACCCTCCCCCCCGTGCCAGAGAACAGCTTCATGCACACTGGCCGCCCGGCCATCGTGGAGATAACCGCTGTCCTTGCTCACCTTACCCAGCCCCCACAGGGGTGCAGTGCGCCATTCCCTGCCCGTTGCGGTGCCCGCTGCCAGTTCATCGGCCAGGCCCGGCCCCATATCGTGAAGCAGCATATCGGTGTAGGGCGCCAGCTCGCCTTGATCCAGGGCAAAGGATGTTACATGACAGGCAGCGCACCCCACCTGGCTGAACACGTCCTTCCCCCTGTCCTGATTTACTGGTTCAGGCGGTGCCGGTAATTCAGCGACATAGGTGGTCAGGTAATGCAGCACCTGTTCGCTGACTTCCAGCCCGTCCTGAGAATCCGAATTGCCGTGCGGGGCTGCCAGGCACTGCAGTTGCAGTTCGGTACAGTCGCCCCAGGGTGATGGATGAACCGGATTACCCAGTCCCAGGTCCTGGCTGAGTGCCAGGGCGGTTTGTTCACGGAGTCCCGGCTGGGAGGCTTTCCAGCCGAAGCGGCCAATACGGCCATCGGCCAGGCGATTGACCCGCCCCGAGATTCCGTCTCCGTCAGCATCATTCGCATCCGCATGAAGGAGTAGTTGCGCTTCCGGTATGGCAGCAAGCTGGCCCAGTCCCGCCAGTGACGGTGCCAGGCGCACCGAATGGGCGAACTGGTCGGCCCTGCCGGGGTCCTTCATGCTGACATGGGGACGTCGTAAGCCTTTTTCATTAACATGCCAGGCAAGGGCATAGCCTGCTTCCGGAGCTACGCCCGGGCGTGTGAATTTTTGCAGTTGTAGCCCCAGTTCCACATCGTCGGTATGGACGACCCTGTTCTCCAGTGTTCCCCTGCCACCACCGGCATGGCAGCCGCTGCAGGAGCGTGCATTGAAATAGGGGCCAAGACCGTCGCTGGCCGCCGTTGAGGCAGGGGCAAATACCCACTGCTTTTCAAACAGTGCCTTGCCGGTAATAAAGTCCAGGGAAGGCAGTGCAACCAAAACGCCGGACGGTAATACCGGCAGTACAGCCAGTAACAGGGCCAGTAAGGATCTAGAAGATGACTTCGGGGTTATCAAGGGAGTCCGAGCCTTCAATGTTGACGTTGGTCAGGGCTAGCTCGTTGATAATTTTTTCAATGGTGCGGGTTTCTTCCATGAGGGCATCCACGATACGCGTCACGATGGCTTCCCCCTCGGTATTGTCACGTCCGATCAGTACATCGAAGGTATTGCCGCGGGAGGCTTCGGCCACCATGGCCGTCATCGCGAATTCAGTTTCTTCCAGGCGCGCCATCATCTCGGCCGATACAGCCGGTGCTTCCTGGATGACCAGTTGCGACAGGGACGGGCCGTTGACCAGCTCGCCGGACACCCGGCGGTATTCGCCCATGTACACATTACGGATACCCACTGCATCGTAGTAGTGGGAATTGTGTGTATTGTCCGAGAAGCAATCGTGTTCTTCCTCGGGATCATTGAGCAATAGACCCAGGCGAATGCGCTCACCGGCCAGTTCACCGTAGGCCAGGCTACCCATGCCCGTCAGCATGGTGGCCAGGCCACCCTGTGTCCCCTTGGCCATCAGGTTGGTGTAAGCCGCCCCACCCTCTTGCCAGTTCTGCACCATTTCTTCCAGGTCATTGACCAGGAGGGTCGTAGCAGACGCAAGATACTGGCGGCGCCGGTCACAGTTACCGTTGGTGCAATTATCCAGGGAGTAATCCGTCCAGGGACGCTCGCCATTGCCCGGTGAAGTGCCATGCAGGTCCTGCCCCCAGAGCAGGAATTCGATGGCATGGTAACCGGTAGCCACGTTGGCCTCGACACCGTCCAGCTGGTGAAGTTCTTCAGCCAGTAATTGCGGCGATATCACCGCCGCGTCAACCACGACACCGCCGGCATCCAGGATTTCATTGGCAATGACATTGGCGCTGTAGAAATAATTGAAATCGGACTGCGTGCCATAGGAATCCGCCGTGTAGTCGATCAGGCCTTCGTCCAATGGCCAGGAATTGACACGTCCTTCCCATTCATCCACGACTGAATTGCCGAAGCGGTAGGCTTCTGTCTGCTGGTAGGGAATACGGGCTGCCAGCCAGGCCTGTTTAGCCTGCTCCAGCCCGGCCGCGGACGGCTGCGCCAGGAAGCGGTTGATTGAGGCTTCCAGTTCACGGGCAGTGATCAGGGAGTCTCCGTAGGAAGCCCGGGCAATGTCCACGTAGGTGGCAATGATTTCGTCCGGGTCGACGGGAGCGTTGAAGTCTGGTGTTGAACTACAGGCGGCCAGCAGGCTGGCTGTCAAAAGTAATATGTAATAGCGCATAAGGTTAGTCAGTATGTCTGATAACCCTGCCTTCTACCATAAAGATGACATCTTCAGCAATGTTGGTACTCAGATCCGCGATGCGTTCCATGTACCTGGAGCAGGACAACAGGTTAACAGCCTTCTCTGCATTTTCCGGGTTTTTGGTGATTTCCTGCTTCATGGCGGAGTACATATCCCTGTTGATCTGGTCCACGCTGTCATCCATGTCCATCACTTCGTTGGCCAGGTCGATATCAAGTTTGACCAGGGCATCCAGTGACTTGCGCACCATGGTCCTGACCAGGTCAGGCAGGTCGTTGACAAATTCGGGCAGCGTCGGCAATGGCTCCACCTGCATCAACTCCCTGGCACGCTTGGCGATATTGGTGGCAAAGTCACCCATACGTTCCAGGTCATTGTTCACTTTCAGCACGACCACGATGAAACGCAGGTCGACTGCAACCGGCTGGTGCAGTGCCAGTATCTTGAGACAGTCTTCCTCGATCTTCACTTCCATTTCATTGATGATTTCTTCATGTTTGAAGACCTCATCCACGTAGGAAGCTTCACGATTATTGAGTGCCAGGATGGCATTGTTGATGGCAGTTTCCACAAGATTGCCAAGCTTGAGAACTTCCTTTTTCAGCTTGTCGAGGTCACGTTGCAGGTGTAATGACATAAAGGTCTCTTAATAAACCAAACTTTTGTAAAAACTAGCCAAAACGGCCAGTGACATACTCTTCCGTGCGCTTGATAGCAGGACGGGTAAAAATCCGCTTGGTGACGTTGAATTCTATCAGGTCACCCATTTCCATGAAGGCCGTATAGTCAGAGATACGCGCAGCCTGCTGCATGTTGTGCGTGACGATGACAATCGTGTACTTCTCTTTCAGCTCAAACATCAGGTCTTCAATATGGGCCGTGGAAATCGGGTCCAGTGCTGAACAGGGTTCATCCATCAGCAGGACTTCGGGTTCCATGGCCAGCGCCCGGGCAATACACAAACGCTGCTGCTGGCCGCCCGACAGGTTTAGCGCTGATTCATGCAGCCTGTCCTTCACCTCTTCCCACAATGCCGCCTGCTTCAGGGATTTCTCCACCAGTTCATCAGTGGAATCCTTGTAGCCATTGATCAGCGGTCCCCAGGCAATATTGTTGTAAATGGATTTCGGAAAGGGGTTGGGCTTCTGGAATACCATGCCAATACGGCGTCGCACTTCAACAGGATCCACATCCTTGCCATATAGATTCTCATTGGCAAAAATCAGGTCACCTTCCACACGACAACCTTCAACAAAATCGTTCATGCGGTTCAGGGAACGCAGCAGGGTACTCTTGCCGCAACCTGACGGCCCGATAATGGCAGTGATCTTGTTGCGGCGGATATTAAAGGAAACATCCTTCACGGCCTTGTTATCCGTGTAATAGATGCTGACATTGTGCAGCTCAAGCACAGATTTCTTGTGCATGACCTGAACTTGTGCAGCAACTGGATCCGGAAACTGACTCATTATTTCAATCTCCGTTCTGTCTTGTTACGGATGTAAATAGCAGTGGCATTCATGATAAGCAGTACGGCAAGCAGAATGATGATACCCGCAGCAGCCAGTTCATGGAACTCTTCCTGCGGCCTGGAAATCCAGTCGTAAATCTGGATAGGCAGTGCAGCGAATGAGTCCATTGGTCCTTCGGGCAGAAAGGCAACAAACGTGAGGGCACCGATCATAATCAGCGGTGCCGTTTCACCAATGGCCCGCGACAGCGCCAGGATCACACCGGTCATGATGCCCGGGAAGGATGCAGGCAATACATGCGCCCAGGTGGTCTGCCACTTGGTGGCACCCAGGGAATAGGCGGCATAGCGAATACTTTGGGGTACGGTCTTGATGGCTTCACGGCTGGCAATAATGATCACCGGCAGAATAAGCAGGCTCATGGTCAGGGCACCGGAGACCAGGCTGCGTCCCAGGGCCATGTAACGGACAAAAATGGCCAGGCCCAGGATGCCGTACACAATGGAAGGGACACCGGCGAGGTTGGCGATATTCACTTCGATGATCTTGGCGATACGTCCCCTGCCGGCAAATTCTTCCAGGTACAGGGCAGTGGATACCCCGACGGGGATGGAGATGAGAGCAACCAGGGCAATCAGCCAGACAGTCCCGACCAGAGCCGACTTGATCCCCGCCCGTTCCGGAAAGCGGGAAGGAAAGCTGTCAATAAACTGCCAGTCCAGCCAGCCAAAGCCCTGGATGGAAACCTGGATCAACAGCAGTGCAAGGAGCAAAACGCCGGACCAGGTGATCGCTGCACAAAACATGGCGAAAAATTTTGCCTTGCGATGCCGTTTGGCCAGGTTGAGGCTTTCTTGTTCAGATGAAAATGACACCGGGTTATCTCTTATTCATAAACTTCCCGGAACCGGTTAAGGATCATCTGGGAAATAATGTTAATAATCAGCGTGATCATAAACAGCAGTGTCGCCACAGCAAACAGTGTCTGGTAGGCCACACCGCCACTGGGCGTATCCCCCAGTGACACCTGGACGATATAGGCAGTCATGGTCTGAATGCTTTCGAACATGCTCAATGACATATTGGGTGTTTGTCCCGCTGCCAGGGTCACCGCCATGGTTTCACCAATGGCCCGAGAAATGGCCAGCAGGAACGAGGCCATGACACCGGAAAGGCCTGCAGGCACCACCACGCGGGTCGTTACTTCATAAGAGGTTGCTCCCAGAGCATAGGCACCCTGGCGCAGACTTATCGGTACTGCACGCAAGGCATTGTCACTCAGCGTAGCAATCATTGGCAGAATCATGATCCCGACCACGATGGCGGCGCTAAGGGCATTAAACACCTGGATATCCGGAAAAACATTTTTCAATACTGGCGTCACAAAGGTCAGGGCAAAATAGCCATAGACAACAGTAGGAATACCGGCCAGCAGTTCCAGGACCGGTTTGATGATGCGCCTGGCGCGATCAGAGGCATACTCACTCAGGTAGATGGCACTGGCCAGGCCCGTTGGAATCGCAATGATGGCTGCCCCTATCGTGACAATCATGGTGCCCCAGACCAGGGGCAGCACGCCAAAGGAGCTGGGTTCAAACAGGGGAGTCCAGGTAGTACCGAGGAAGAATTCGCCAGGTGAGACCGACTTGAAAAATGTCGAGGTTTCACGCAACAGCAGGATGACAATGGCGGCAGTTGTGACGATGGAGATAAAAGCACACAACCCCAGCCAGCTCTTGATCAGCGCCTCACCCCAGCGAATCCCGGACTTGTTGATGGAGGCGGCTATATCAGAATTCGCACCCTTGCCGGCAACTGCCTTATCCGTTGATAAATCTGTTGTCATGAATTGTGTGCTGCCGTTGCCTGTAAAGACAGGTTATGCATTGTCGATCTGCAAACCGGTTAACTTTAGTAAGAAATTATCAAGCTTTAATAGGAGGCGACCTTGTCGAGGGACTCCTGGTACATGCTCTGGGGCAGTTCGATATAACCGACTTCATTGGCCAGTGCACCGGCATTGTCGAGATAGAACTCGACAAAAGCTTTCACTTCCGGACGCGCCAGGCTGGCAGTGTTCAGGTAGATAAATATGGGGCGTGACAAGGGGCTGTAAGTGCCGTCATTAATTGTTGTCGGACTTGGGGCGACCGGGCCGTTACCGCCATCAACAGGAAGCACTTTTAGTTTGTCTTCATTTTCGATGTAGTAAGCGAAGCCAAAAAAGCCCATGGCATATTCATCACCGGCAATACCCTGTACCAGGACATTATCATTTTCACTGGCAGTGTAATCGGGCCTGGAAGCACCAGATTCACCATTGATGGCTTCAGTGAAATAATCAAAAGTGCCTGAGTCTGTACCCGGACCATAAAGGCGAATCGGCTGGTCAGGCCATTCCGGGCGTACATCATTCCAGCTGTCCACCGTGCTGCCCGGCTGCCAGATCATCTGCAACTCTTCGACCGTGATGCTATCTGCCCAGGTATTTTTCGGGTTGATCACGACAGAAAGGCCGTCAAAAGCGACCGGAATTTCCAGGTAGTCAATACCATTGGCCTGTGCCTGCATATCCTCGGACTCCTTGATTGTCCGGGATGCATCATTTATATCCGTTTCCTCAGCCAGGAACTTCTTGAAACCACCGCCGGTTCCGGAAACACCCACGGTCACGCGTACACGGGGAGCAACGGCAAGGAACTCTTCAGCAACCGCCTCACTGATGGGAAAAACAGTACTGGAGCCATCCAGGCTGACCACGCCACGCAGTTCTCCAGAGTCGTTTTCAGCAGCAGAATCATCGCCACCGGAGCAGCTGGCAAGAAGGAGAGCGGCCAGGATAATGACCAGGTGACGGAAGGCTTGGCTGCAGCGTTGCACGGATGCGATCATCAGGATTTTCTTCAGAAAATTCAGTGTGTTATGTAAAAATATTAAGATTCTGTAAATCTTGTCGAGGCTGATACTAGAATCGGCGGCATTGTTTCACGGTATTGTTAAGATTAAATAAAGAGCCGGCCAAAATCAGCTTGCCAGCGGCAGCTTGATGGTAAAGCTGGAGCCGCTGCCCAGCTGGCTTTTCACATCGATACTGCCACCATGTTTTTCAGCAATATTTTTCACAATTGACAGCCCCAGGCCCGTGCCGCCCAGACTCTGTGAGCGCGCCTTGTCGACCCGGTAAAAACGCTCAAACACCCGTTGCTGAAACTGGGGGCTGATACCGATCCCGGTGTCAGTGACTTGCAAGATGGCATTCTCATCGTCCTTGCTGACTTTCACCGTGATGCTGCCATCGTTGGGCGTGTATTTGATGGCATTATCGATCAGGTTATCGAGTAACTGGCTGAGGTTTTGCCGGTCACCCCAGACCATCACCTCGGTATCCGGCAATTCGACATCAAGGTCCTGCCCCTTTTCTTCCGCCGTCACCTGCCCGGCACGGGCCGCCTGCCTGGCCAGGTCAGCAAAATTGATGCGGGTGAATTCCTCCCCGGCCTGGCTGCTTTCAAGGCGGGAAATGGTCATCAGGTCACCCACGAGCTGTGACAAGCGCAGGCTCTGGGCATGGACCCTCTCGATAAAGCTGGTCACGGTTTCCTTTTCGATCTCATCATCACCAAGCAGTGTTTCGGTCAGTCCGCGAATCGCGGTAATGGGTGTTTTCAATTCGTGGGAGGCATTGGCCACAAAGTCTGTCCGTACCCGCTCCAGGTTCTCCAGCTCCGTGATGTCGTTGAGCACCAGGACCGCCCCGATGGGCTCGCCCTCATCATTGCTCAGGGACGCGGCGTAGATGTCGACAACAAGCTGGTCAGATTCCCGGTTCAGCCGCATCTGGGTCTTGATCACTGACTGGGTGGTGATGGCCTGGTCAAGCGCTTCGGTGATCTCCTGGTTGCGGATTTCCTGCCAGATGGGTTTCCCGATACAGCTGTTTTCATTGACCAGCAGCAACCTTGCAGCAGCTTCATTGATATGAAGTATTTTCTGGTCCATGTCCACGTCTATCACGCCTTCCACCATGCAGGTGAATACCGTGGAAAGACGGTTACGGTCAGCAGTGACATCTGACACCCTGCGGGCCGAGCTTCGGGCCATCTGGTTGATCGTCTCGGCCAGCTTCTTCAGGCCCAGTGAGTTGCCTTCCGGAATACGGCGGGCAAAATTGCCCAGGGCAATTTCCTGCGCCACGCCGGTCAGTTCTTCAACTTTTGCGGTCTGGCGGGCAGCCAGATAGAAGGCCACCAGTAAAACCAGGAATGCCACAAAGGCAGCATTGGTGATGATGCCAACCTGGGCCTGGCGCATTTCTGTTGCCAGGGCGCTGGCCGGCTTGGCCACACGGACAAAACCGACAAACTGGTCGCGTTGCGTGACACGCCTGGCCAGGTAACGAAAACCTTCCTCGAGGGTATAACTGTAACGCTGCGCCCTGCCCTCACCGCCCATGTAAGCCGATTGAATTTCCGGGCGGCGGAAATGGTTATCCATCGAGAACGGGTTCTCATGGGAATCTGCCAGGACCAGGCCATTGGCATCAATCACGGTAACGCGCAACCCGGTCAGTTCGGCAATGTCAGAGACCGTGTCCCGCACGCCGTCATAATCGAGGTTCTGGATTGCCGGCCCAACCGCTCTCTCAAGGGAGGTTGCCGTGACCTGCATGGTCACAGCCAGGTTTTCTGCCACCTGTTCACCGGCCCTGGGGACCAGTGATGCCGCGAAAAGGAAAGTGCCCACGAGCCCCACAGCCACGTATCCCAGGTAGGTACGCCAGAAATAATGTGACTTGAGAAACATGTTGATAGTGGAATCCTGTCAGTGCGGTGTGCAGCGAACGACCGGGGAGGCTTTAGCACTGCATTATAAAGCAACTATATATGTAACTATTTATCGCCTTACCGCCGATAAGACCAATCAAGTGTCGGCCAGGTCAGATATTGTCCCTGAGGCGGTATCCCACCCCCCTGATCGTTTCGATCAGGGGTGGGTCAATTCCCATTTTCTTGCGAATACCCCGGATATGGACATCAATGTTGCGGTCAACGACCACGACATCATCTCCCATGGCCCGGCTGAGCAACTGCTCCCGGGAAAATACCCGCCCCGGGTTGCTTGCCAGGTAATGCAGCAGGCGAAATTCTGTTGCCGTCAACTTGATTTCACGGCCCTCGATGGTGACTTCATACTTGCTGGTATCAATAGACAGGTTGCCCACTTCCACCTTCTCGCTCTGGGGAGTGCTTTCAACCAGGACACCCCGGCGTAATACGGCTTTCACCCGGGCCACTAGCTCTTTCGGACTGAAGGGCTTGGAGATGTAGTCATCGGCCCCGACACCCAGGCCCAGCACAATATCACTTTCCTCGCCCTTGGCGGTTACCATGATAATGAGCGTATTCTGGGTTGCCGGATTGTTCTTGATGGTACTGCATATCTCGATACCATCCATGCCGGGCAGCATGAGGTCCAACAAAATGAGGTCGGGTAATTCCTTGTCGACGATGGACAGGCCAAGGGTACCGTTGGTGGCTGAAAAAACCTCAAAGCCTTCGCGTTTAAGGTTATAACTGAGAACCTCGAGAATATCGGGTTCATCTTCAATAACGACAATTTTCTTTTTGCTCATGGAATCGCGTAGCACTCAGAAAAGGACTCTCAAACAGCCAAAAAGAGTAGCACTAATCAGTTAAGATTGGGTAAAGACATGGGAAGGATAGCATTTAAATTAATCCAATTTTAATGATTCCCGATTGGTATGATATATCCGGGTAACAGCCCTGGTTGCCATTTTTCACGGCTAAAGTCGTTTCCTGCAGGGCAGAGAATTGATGGGGAAAGTGGAAAGCGGAACAGTTCCTTCAAATACCTTCAGGCAAGTACCGAAAAGAAGGATAAACTGGCATTTGACCATACTGTGGCAGATAAACAGTTGCGAATAAAATTACCCGGGTATTCAAATTGAGCCACACCCTGTTCCTCCTGCTTCTTGCTAATTCCATCAGCCATCGGCCATAATGATTGGCTCTTTTGCCTGCAAACTATTTGTTTTCCAAGAAATTTTTATAAAGATGCCCTCGAAAGAAAAAGACGGCTCACCGGTCATAGACGTAAACGGCACCAAGAAGGAACGCTACGAGGCCCTGGTTGGTGAGTATTACAACGACATCTTTCGCTACGCCTACTGGCTGAGCAAGAGTCGCCAGGTCGCCGAGGATCTCGCTCAGGAGACCTTCCTGCGTGCCTGGAGGGCATTGGACAGCCTGGAGAAACCCGGTGCGGCGAAAGCCTGGTTGTTCACTATCCTGCGCCGGGAAAATGCCAGGCTATACGAGAAATACCGCCCCGAAACTGATGACATGGACGATTATGCCCTGCCGGGTAATGAAAAGCTGGAACCTGACCAATTGCTGGACAGGGAGTTGCTGCACAAGGCCATGAATGACCTGGAACCCGAGTACCGGGATCCGTTATTACTCCAGGTGATCGGCGGCTTCAGCGGTGAAGAAATTGCCCAGATGCTGGATCTGAACAATAACACGGTCATGACCAGACTGTTCCGCGCCAGGAACAAGCTCAAGGACAGGATGGATGAAAGCAGCAAGGAATAAGCCGTGACCTGGCCAATGGCATCGACACAGGAATAAAAAATAATTGTTAACAATGCTGAAATTAAATACGCTGCGCACAGGTCTTCAGGACGTTTAATGCAATTAGCCATTTAATTAACAGCTGGTTTAGAAGCACTGATCATAACAACAACAATACAAGAACACTTTTTGAGAGACCCGGGACAAACATGAACGATCAACAATTTCACGAGAGAGCCCATGCCAATCCGCATGATGACTCCGCGGAATTTTTGCAGGCTGTAGCTGAAAGTGATCAGCGCCAGCAGCTTGTAGCGGAACTGAAACGGTTTGACGATGAACTGAAATCTGGCCTGGAGTCAGTTTCTGCACCCGCCAGCCTGAAACAGGCCCTGCTTGATATCCCGGATGAGCCAGTTGCTGCCAATGATTCCTACTGGCGCAAATACTCGGCTATTGCTGCCACAGTCATTATTGCCATTGGCATTGCTGCCATCATGCTCCAGTCCCCTGCAGACTCGCCCATGGAAGACATGGTGTTTTCCCACATTTACAGTGAACTGCCCTTCCTGGAGGACGAAACCCCTGTCAGTCTTGATGATGTCAACACACTGATGGTGACCTGGGTCGGCTCCGACTTTACGACGTCCGAGGATATGCAAAACCTGAAAATCAATTTCATGAAGGACTGCTGGGTGGATTTTGCCAATGGCGTCCAGGGCTTTCACCTGGTCATGAAGGGTGATGCCGGGCCTGTTACCGTAATGGTCATTCCCAACTCACCCCTAGAAGCCGATGTTGCCATCTCCGATGAACGCTTTGTCGGACTGATTCATCCGACAAGTGGCGGCAACCTCGTGGTAGTAGGTGAAAAAGAGGAACCGATCGAGCAGTTCAGCAGCATGCTGGCCGCGAATATCAACTGGTAAGACTTATCCCGCTTATCCCGCTATACCCGCTTTAGCCCCTTTCCTGGCCAGTTAGCAGCTGGCCTGTCAGCATTTATTTCGAGTCAGTGGCGCCAGGCCTGCAGAGTCGGTTTGGGCCTGTGCCTTTTTATCCGCCACCTTTGTCTTTTTCGACCCGGTGCTTTCTGTCTTTTTACTCTCCGCCTTTTGAGTCTCTCCAACAGACGCCTGTCGACGCTTGCCGATATTCTTGCGATTCCGGTGCCTTTCCTTCGCCTTGCCTTTGGTCCTGGCACCCTTGTGTTTTTTATCGGCTTTCTTCGGCTTTTTCTTTTTGACAGGGCCGCTGAATCGTGCCGGCAGCGCCTGAATCTCCCGCCTGCTGAAAGTCAGGTTCAGGTACCGGGCAATGCTTTCCATCAGGTTCCATTCCTGGGGCGCGATCAGGGACACTGCCCTGCCACTGGCACCAGCACGCCCTGTCCGACCGGTGCGATGGACATAGTCATCACCGGATCGTGCCATGGCAAAGTTGATGACCAGGTCGATGGTTGGAATATCCAGTCCCCTGGCGGCCAGGTCGGTCGCCACCATAACCGCAAACTTGCCATCCCTGTACAGTTGCATGACTTTTTTGCGTTCTGATTGCTGCATTTCACCATGCAGGCACACGGTCCGGTGCCCCTGTTTGATCAGGAATGACGCCAGCTCTTCGGCGTACTCACGGGTGTTGGAAAACACCAGGGCCTGCTTGAACGGCTCATTGGCCAGCAGCCAACTGCAAAGCTGGCGTTTATGGGCGGGATCATCGGCCAGGATAATCTCGTGCTGGATATCAGTCTCACTGCTGCGATGGTCGTCCACTTTCAGGACAACCGGGGCCTTTTGTACCGCTGCAGCAACCTGCTTCAGTTCTCCGTGATCCAGGGTGGCGGACAACATCAGGGTCTGCCGCTCAGCCCGGCATGCAGCAACAATGGCCAGCACATCGTCCCTGAATCCCATGTCGAGTATGCGGTCAACTTCATCAAGCACGAGAAATTCCAGGTCACCCAGTTCCAGCGACTTTTTCTGTACATGCTCAAGCAGGCGTCCCGGCGTGCCGATGATGATTTCCGGATTCTTGCGAATTTTTGCCTGCTGGGGTTTCAGGCCTTCACCGCCGACAATCACCAGGGAGGTGATGTCAGTGAACCGGGCCAGTTCCCGGCAATGACGGTCAAGCTGCAGGGCCAGCTCGCGTGTCGGGCTGATCACCAGGCAGCGCGTGGCGGTACGCGGCGAAGGGCTGGCCAGCATCTGGTGCAATATCGGCAACAGGAATGCCGCACTCTTGCCGCTTCCCGTGCGCGCACAGGCCTGGACATCCTTGCCGGCCAGCGCGACAGGAATCATCTGCTGCTGTATCGGTGTCGCAGTTTTCAGCTCAAGGCGTTCCAACGCTTTGGCCAGGTTGTCATGAAGCCCCAGTTCGGCAAACAAATGGCGTTCCTTATCTCAGTGAATTCAATGGCAGCCTATGCCGCCTGCCGCATTGTAACTTGCCTGATGACATTCCTGATGATTTTTGCGCCTTTTTCATTCGCCATGCTGAGAATGGACTCCGGGTGAAACTGCACCGCATGCACCGGCAGGTGCCTGTGCTGAAGGGCCATGACACAACCGTCGGTACTTTTGGCTGTCACTTGCAGGCAATCCGGCAGGTCCCGAGCATACAGCGAGTGGTAACGGCCTACTTCAAGAGGCAAGGTTACATGGTCGAACAGGCAACCACTGGCTGTCTCGATCTGTGAGCTCTTGCCATGCACAGGGGTATCCAGGGTCGCCAGCTGGCCACCAAAATATTCCACGATGCCCTGCAGGCCCAGGCAAATGCCGAAAACCGGGACCCGATGCTCCATGCATAACGCCAGGGTGGCACCCAGGTTAAAGTCAGCAGGCCTGCCGGGCCCCGGGGATAGCACTACCAGGTCGGGCAAGCCTGAAGCAAAAGCAGCAGCCACATTCGCCGGGCGCACTGTAGCTACCCGGGCCCCGGTTTCGCGAAAGTAGGCTGCCAGGGTATGCACAAAGGAATCCTGGTGATCCACCATCAGGACCTGCAGGCTACTACCAGGCTGGTCCCGGCCAGCACTGATTGTTTCCACCGTATCCGGATAGTCATTCCTGATGGCAGACAACAGGGCCGAAGCCTTGAGCCGGGTTTCTGCCTCTTCTGCTTCCGGATCAGAATCAAACAGCAAGGTAGCGCCGGCACGCACTTCCGCCATGCCCTGCTCAATACGAATGGTGCGCAGGGTCAGCCCGGTATTGATCTCGCCATTGAACCTGAGAAAACCCAGCGTACCCCCGTAAAACCGGCGTGGTGATTTCTCAACGTCCTCGATGAACTGGATGGCAGCCTGCTTCGGGGCACCGGTCACCGTCACCGCCCAGGTATGGGACAGGAAGGCATCCAGGGCATCGAACTCCGGCCTGAGCCTGCCTTCGACATGATCCACGGTATGAATCAGCCTGGAGTACATTTCCGTCTGGCGCCGCCCGATAACCTTCACGCTGCCCGGCACACAAATGCGTGATTTGTCATTCCGGTCAACATCCGTGCACATGGACAATTCCGCTTCATCCTTGGCCGAGTTAAGCAGTTGCCTGACCTGGTGCGCATCCTCAAGGGCATCCTTGCCCCGGGCAATCGTGCCGGAGATGGGGCAGGTCTCAATGCGCATTCCGTCCTCTGTATGTTCTGCCCTGACGAACATCTCCGGTGAGGCTGCCACCAGGTACTCCTGTTCACCCAGGTTGAGAAAGGCACCATAGGGTGAGGGATTTTTCTCGGTCAGCCGCTTGAAAATGGCTGACGGGGTATCGACACATGGCTCACTGAACAGTTGCCCCGGCACTGCTTCAAAGAGGTCACCGCGAGCAAAATACTGCCGGGCTGTTCTTACCGTCTGCGCATATTCTCCCGGGGCATGATCACATCCGGGTTCGCTTTTGGCAGATTCGGGAAACCGGAACACCTCTCGCTGGCTAAACCTGGAGGCATGTCTTGTTGTCAGGTTATCCAGGGTAAAGTCGTAGCTGTGGGTCCGGGCAATTTCCTTCTGGTGATCCACGACCAGCACTTCATCCGGCAGGTACAACACGAGGTCACGAGCATCGGGGTCGCGCGGCAGTTTCTCCTGCACGGGTTCAAACTGGAAGGCCAGTTCATAGCCAAAAGCACCAAACAGCCCCAGCACATTATCCTGGCGAGAGTGGAACAAGCCGACAACATCCCGCAACACCGAAAATACCGTGTACTGCCGGGAACGCTCCTCCTCGAAATAAATGGGCCGGGGCGGCCTGAGAGTGACCCGCAGACAGGTGTCTGTTTCCTCCATCCCTGCCACGGCTTCACAAGCCGACACCGACTCCCGCAATAGCTTCAACAGGACTTCACCCCGTGCATTCAGCGCACGGAATTCCATTTGCCTGCCACGGGCCTGGATCGCCAGGGGCGGATTCACAAAGCCGATATCCCAGCGCGTGTAACGTCCCGGATATTCAAAGTTCGAGGTAAACAGCACCCCACGCTGTTCATCAAGCGACTGCCTGATGGCCTCGGTAGCCTGCAGGTATTCTGCAGCCACACTGGCCCGATCAATACAGATGCCACCTTCAGTGACATAGCGTACAGAGCGCATTTTGTTCATGATATTTCCTCCTGGTTAGAGAACCGCACACGGTTACCCGATTGGCGGACCAGGAACTGTCAGGAAGAAATTCGGGACAAGAAAAAGGCCGCCAGGATAACCGGGCGGCCTTTTTTAAACTTTTTAAAATCAAGCGATGACAGGATGTAAATCAGACATTACACCTGCCGCTATATGTTCAGTCGGCAGCCCTTGGGATGGGGCGCCACCAATTCAGTGAATTTTTCTGAATGTTCATGGGCGCGAAGTTTGCCGAAATACCAGGATTTTGTAAAGCGGCTTTCTTTCATTAAGACTTTATAAAGATATACATGTCTTTACATCTGATTTTTATATTGATGATTATTGACCACCTGGCAGCCTGAAATCAGTAAAACTGGGCCTTGTAGCTGCCTGGCAGAAGTCGAATTCATACTATCTTCATCAGAGCTTTACTATAAATTTAAAAATTAACATTCCCTTCATTTAATCTTAATGTTTTTGCGAAAGAATGCGCTTCGAAAATCACTGCCCCCCCTGATGGCATGGAGTCTTTCAAATGAAGCTTAATTCTCACCTTAAATCAAAACTGGCACTAGTTACCGCTGCTTTATTGAGCGCCTCAACCGCGGCTTATGCGGCGGATGAAGAGTTGCTGAACATTCTTCTTGGCAATGGCGCTATCACCCAGGAGCAATACAACGCCCTGGTGGAAAAGGACGGCATTACCAGTGAAGACATCATTGCGGTACCCCGTCCGTCGGGTTCGACTGTCCAGGTTATTGATTTGGAGGAACGTATCGCATCGCAGGTCAGCGAGCAGATGGTTTCGGAATTCCCGGTGACAGCAAGCCAGACAAACAGCGGTTTTCGTCTGGAGACTCGTGATGGAAACTGGCGCACTGACCTGCAATGGCGTGCACAGACACGATTTACCACTCCGTACCGGTCCGATCCAAGGCAGATTTCCCAATTTAATGCTGAAACCCAGAATAACTTTGAAGCGCGCCGGCTACGCATGAAGATTGGCGGCCATGGATTCAAACCCTGGCTTAGTTATTACTTCGAAGTGGATCTTCAGCCATCACGTGATGTGGATGACAGCAGCTCCGCCGCCAGCGCCAGAGTTATTGACTGGCGTATTGATATTGCGAAATGGGACTGGGGCGGTATTCGGCTGGGTCAGTGGAAGGTTGATCTTAACCGTGAACGTGTAGACTCATCAGGCAGGCAGCAATTTGTGGAACGTTCTATCGCCAACCGCGTTTTCACAATGGACAGGCAAGTTGGAGTACAGGCCAGAGGGCATCTCTTCAAGGAAACCCCGGCTGATATGCGTTTTTGGGCTGGCGTGTTCAATGGTGAAGGGCGTGGTGTGAATAATACAGACAACCACATGCTGTACATGGGCAGGTTGCAGTGGAACTTCCTGGGTAGAGATCTGTCATGGCGGCAAACCGATGTTGAATACACCGACCGCCCCACAGGAAGCCTGGCTGTTGCCGGCTTTACCACTACTGGAAGCTGTACCCGCTGGTCTTCATCAGGGTGTGGGAACCTGGATGGTTTTGACAAGCCTGCCAATGCAGCTCCGGATCAATTTGATATCGAACAGGTTGTCCAGGAATTTGCTTTCAAGTACCGGGGCTTCTCGGCACAGCAGGAATATCACCGTAAAGTCATTGAAGATAATTCAGACGGCAGTGAGCATGAACTGACAGGCGGATATGTCCAGGCCGGGTATTTCTTCCATAATATTGTTCCGGACTTTCCGGAAGAACTTGAATTGGCTGTACGTTATGCCTTTGTTGACGAGCCCAATGCAACAGATCGCATATTCGAAAACGAGCGCAGGGAAACTACCATTGGCGCGAACTGGTTCTTCAATGGCCATAACAACAAGCTGACACTGGATTATTCGCACCTGACCCTGGATGATGCTTTCTACAAGCAGAATGAGTCTGATAACCGACTGCGATTCCAGTGGGACGTTTCGTTTTAGCGTACGTACCCTGACGTTGTGGAAGCCTTGTACCGAAAGGCCCCGAACCACGAAGCCCGGGTACACAAAGCCTGGGGGCGCGAAGCCTGGGTGCGCGAAGCTTGGGTGATAGTCACCGAATTTATTCCTGACTATTGCCGGGAATGAGGATCAGCAGAGCCAATCAAGAAGTTTTCGTGGACTGGTGAAATACCAGCTGCCACATCTTGCCGGTTTTGTTTTCCCGCCAGATGGAGCAGTGACGGGCACCACCACTGGATGCACCCTCGGGATACACCTGACGGGCAAAATAGGTGGCCAGTACGAGATCGTCGCTCAATGGAGTAACGTCAAATTCTGAAAACTCCCAGCGCAGGGAAGTATCCTTGGCCAGCAGCCAGTTGATGACCGATTCCCGGGAGATCTCCTCCCCCTTTGGATTGATTTCCCGAAAATTACTGTCGAGCATGCTTTCCAGTTGCTCCGGGCTGGTCGAGAAATCCTGGTGCAACAACAGCTCTTCCAAGATGCGTATATGTTCCGGGAGATTCAGTAAGTTCATCAGTATATTCTTGTCAGGATGCCCTGCCTTGTAAGGTTACTTTGGTGTCAGCCAGCCCCATCGCCCTGTCGGCAAAGGCTTTTCGCAGCGGTAAAACCAGGTCAATACTGAACAGACCGAACTTTCGCAACCATACCGCTGCCGGATGCTGTGTGGAAAACAGTCGTGTCATGTAATCACTGAAATCCGCTGTTTTATCCTGGTCGGCACGGGTTTGTTCCAGGTATTGCTGCAACGGTTGTATGGCCCCAAGAGACCGACCGCTTTCATGGCTGCTGATCAGTATGGCGGCAAGGCGCATGGTGTCGCGAAAAGCCAGGTTGAAGCCCTGCCCGGCTACCGGGTGCAGTGAGTGGGCCACATTGCCCAGCAACACCAGGCCCGGCCTGACCTGCTCATCAGCTGCTACCAGGCTCAGGGGATAGCTGTGACGCTCACCGACGCGGGTAAAACTGCCCAGGCGGGAACCGAACTCGTCCTGGAGCTGTTTCAGAAATGCCGTGTCGGGGAGGCTTTTCAGGGGATCTGCTTCCCCGGCTTTTTGAGTCCAGACCAGGGCAGCCCGATGCTGGCCATCCAGGTCCGGCAAGGGCAGCAAGGCCAACGGTCCGTTTGCTGTAAAGCGTTCATAGGCCACATTGTCATGTGCCTTTGAGAAAGCCACGTTGGCAATAACAGCTTCCTGCCCGTAGGAAGTGGTCTCGCGGTGTATGCCCAGTTTTTCACACAACCCGGAGCGCCCCCCTTCCGCCAGGACAACCAGTTGTGTGCTGATTTCCTGCTGGCCCTCACTTGATGACAGGGACAGGTGCATACCATCCTGCGCAGGGCGAACCCCGGTAACTTTCACACCACTGCAGGTTTCCAGGTTGTCCGCATTGGACAGGGCCTGATTGAACATGGCTCCCAGCAATCGGTTTTCAATGACATGCCCCAGGGCCGCCACGCCCTGTTCCTCACTACTCATACGCACGGCACCGAAATTACCCTGGTCTGACACATGGATGCGGGAGATGGCTTCAGCGTTTGCCTCCAGCGCTTGCCAGAGACCCAGTTCTTTCAGGTAGGACACGGTGCCACAGGACAATACCGTGCTGCGGGCATCGAATGAAGGCTGGGCGGGTGGTGCATGCAGATCAATCGTTGAGGATTCCACCAGCAGGATCTTCAGGGATTGTGCTGCCGGTGCCTGGTCCAGTATGCAGGCCAGGCTGGCACCCACCATACCGGCGCCCACGATCACCAGGTCATATTGTTCAGCCTGGCATAATTTCATCAGGCAGCGGCCATGAAGGCTTCGATTTCAGCAACAGTTTTGGGCAACCCGTCAGTCAGGACATCATGGCCTTGTTCGGTTACCGCCACATCATCCTCGATGCGCACCCCGATCCCCCACCAGCGCTTGTCGACTTTCTTGTTGCCTGAAGCAATGTAGATACCCGGCTCCACGGTCAATACCATACCCGGCTCCAGCAATCGCCACTGTCCTTCAATCTTGTAATCGCCTACATCGTGAACATCCATGCCCAGCCAGTGACCTGCCCGGTGCATGTAGAAATCCCGGTAGGCCCCTTTCTTGATCAGGGTATCCACCTTGCCTTTGAGCAGGCCCAGTTTCACCAGGCCCTCGGTGATCACCTTGACAGTGACATTGTGCGGGTCATCCCAGTGATTGCCCGGTTTCACGGCCTTGATGGCCTCAACCTGGGCCTTGAGTACCAGCTCGTAAATGGCTTTCTGCTCCTTGCTGAACTTGCCATTGACCGGGAAAGTCCGGGTGATATCGGAGGCGTAATACTCGTATTCACAGCCGGCATCAATCAGCACCAGGTCACCTTTTTTCATCTGCATGTTGTTTTCGTTGTAGTGCAAAATGCAGGCATTTTCACCACTGGCAACTATCGAGTTGTACGCCGGTTCACGGCAGCCGGAACGGGCAAATTCATGCAGGTATTCCGCTTCCAGTTCATACTCGTACATGCCGGGCTGGCACACCTGCATGGCGCGCTTGTGGGCACGCACGGCAATCTGGCCCGACTCCTTCATTACCTTGAGTTCGTTTTTCGACTTGATCAGGCGCATTTCATGCAGCAGATGATCAAGCACCAGGAACTCACCAGGTGAATGCACACCACTGCGTACCTTGTTGCGAATCACCTTGACCCATTCCATGACCTTGTGATCAAACTGCTCGTCACGCCCCATGGCATAGTAAACCCGTTCGCGGCCCTCGATCAGGCCCGGCAGGATGTCATCGATATCGGCAATGGGAAAGGCGTCATCGACACCGAGAAGCTCCTCGGCATTCTCCGGTCCCATCAGGCGCCCGGTCCACAGTTCCTTGTGCGGATCCTTTTCCTGGCAAAACAACAGGCATTCCCCCTGCTTGCGACCGGGAATCAACACCAGGCAGCTCTCGGCCTCCCGGAAACCGGTCAGGTAATACAGGTCACTGTTTTGCCTGAAGGCAAAATGGGAATCCCCGTTGCGCAGCAACTCTTCACCGGAGGAAATGATGGCAATGGAATTGGGCTCCATCTGGGCCATCAGTTCGCGGCGACGTTTCTTGTATTCGGCTTTCTTGATACTGGGTCTGGCCATAAATTGTCTGCTTCACTCTCAACGTGTTTGAAAAATTTGGCGGCAGCTTGGTCTCAGTGCAATTCCCTTTCCGCAGGGTCATCGTTCTCACTGGCACCGGCGCGCCGGTTTGCGCCATGTTGCAGAAAGATGGTGATGGCAGCCATCCTCACGTACTCCACGATTTCCATGAAGTTAACCTCGTTTTCCCTGTCAGAGGCTTCATCTTCATGTTCGACCTGGGCAATGCGAGCAAAATCACTGAGCACTTCACGGGTCTCTTCCGACATTTCCGCCTCTTCACGAATCCAGGCACCGGCAAAGCCGGCGTTGAAACCATCGCACCAGCAGGACAGGGCAACAAGGCGAACACCAAGCTCCTCGTCATCATCGGGCAGCAGGGGCTGGAAGGCATAATCACCGGCGCCCAGCTGGCTTGCAGCGTCTTCAGCCAGCATCTTCAGTAAGCTAGTAATCACTTCGTCTGTAGAGCCTTTTAATTGGAGGATATTCAGGCATAAATCGAGATCAAATGGCCCCTCATCAGCACACAGCTGGCCACATATGACCCCGTGAATTTCAGACACAGGCCTGAGCACCTGGTGGGACACCAGGAGCTCCTGGGTCATTGCAAAATCTGCCGCCACGAATACTCCGGAATTTACTGCTGGGTAGTAATGAAAGCCGGCAATGATAGCACTAGTCCCCCGGGAATTGGACGCTGGCCCGCAATCTGCGTCACCCCCTGCCAATTCTTGAGTTGACCCTGTTCAGTACGCGCTTTATAGTTACTTGCCGTCTTTTTTACGGAAAACCAAGGTCAATGAGTGATACTAGTTTCAACACGTTAGAAGACAAAGTTGATGAACTGATTCAACTTTGCAACAACATGAAAAAAGAGAATCAGTTGCTCAGGGATGACAAGCATCACTGGGAAAATGAACGCAAAACGCTCATTGAAAAAAACCAGCTGGCTCGCACACGACTGGAAAAAGTATTGCAGCGTCTCAAGACGCTGGAACAGGCCTGACCAGCACCGGAATATTAAAAAACCCGTAAAGACATTCAGTCACATTCGATAGTAGCCACGTCATTTGCTATCGAGTAAGCAGAAACTCATCGGGACAAATCGGGAACAGTATCCAGATGTCACAAGAAGTCGATACCGTCAGCATTACCATCCTGGGACGTGAATACCAGATCAGTTGCCCTCCCGCCGAAGAAGAAGCCCTGCGCAAATCCGCCAAGTATCTCGACAAGCAGATGGCCACGGTCAAGAGCCGTGGCTCCACCCTGGCTTATGAAAAGGTGGCTGTCATGGCTGCCCTGAATATCTGCCATGAACTGTTGCAGCAGTCCCAGGAGGCCAACGACTCCGAATCCAGTTCCCTGGACAAGATCAAAACCCTTGAAGAAAAGATAGATCTGGCACTGGAGTCCAGCCGCCAGATTGAAATCTGAATCTCATCCTTGCTGCGAGGCCTGTTCAAGGGCCCCCATGACTCATCAAATTCCTATTAATCAGACTGCCGGAAATTGCTGCGCAATTTCCGGCTACATTGTTCCAGGTAAACGCTCTTCCCCGTAGGCCGGAAATGACCCGAAGGGGCATCTCCGGCATGAGCAGCACGTCATCATCTGGGATTGCCGGAGATTGCTGCGCAATTTCCGGCCTACAACAGTGAAGCCAACTTCTGTGCACGAGGTCCCTTTTCAATCGCGAAAAAACTCTCGAAAAAATATTACAAATTCAACCCCTTCCTGCTGAAAACTTCGCTGTTTTCCCACCCTCGACTTGGCATATAATCAGACCCGATCTCCCTGGGATATTGGCCAGTTGAATATGTTCTTGAGCCGATAATTGTTACCCGGAGGCTTTGCCCAATGGCGTTGTGTGCATGTCCGCAAGACGGAAAGCCTTATGCGCCGGACAGGCCACCACCTGAACCATAGGGTTCAGGACTCGTTCGATAGCGGTATTTCGGGGAGTGATTCTTATTTTTGCCTGGCCTGATGCTCTTTTATTCAGGTCAGCGTCTTTATACCAATACAGCCAAAGCTATACCAATACAGCCAAGGCTACTATGCCAATTTACCAGGCCCCGGTTTTTGCCCGGGCCAGACAGGTATCCAGTGCCTCAGCGCCACTAATCCCCTTAAATAAGTCAGTACTTACTCTTTATATAGCATGCAGGATATAAGTCATATAGACCGAAAACAGCTGAGAAACGAGATTCGGGCCAGGCGTCGTGACCTGTCGGCCCACGAGCAGCTCAGCACCGCCCGGTCGGTCATGGAAACTGCCCTTTCCCAGACTCATTTTCCACTGGGTGATCATATCGCGCTGTTCATGTCGGCAGATGGTGAGGTCGATACCGGCCCCCTGCTCAATGCCCTGGTGTCACTGGATAAATGCTGTTACCTGCCTGTGCTGGAATCTGCCACCACGACCCTGCAATTTCGCCGGTTTCTGCCGGATGCCCCCCTGGTGACCAACTTTTTCGGCTTGCAGGAACCCGGGCCCGATGCACCCGTGATAGCGCCTGAAGATCTGTCCACGGTATTCATGCCGCTGGTCGGCTTTGACCTGGACGGTAATCGCCTGGGAATGGGAAAAGGTTACTACGACAGGACATTCGCCTTCCTGAAAGAAGACCACAGCAAAGGCCCCGCGTTGATCGGCCTGGCGCATGAATGTCAGAGGGTAGAGCATCTGGAGGCCGCCGATTGGGACGTGCCCCTGGGAGGGATCATCACCGGCTCGGCATTCTACCTGGTCCGGTGAGTCTTGTTACGCGCTTGCAGCTGCTGTAAGGTATTGAAAAAATTAAAATATATTGCTGCTTTGCGCTACGGTGCTAATCAGGATACCGGCACTGAATACAATCAACAGTACCATCATCAGATCAGGACTCTTTTTCATGTTTTTCCCCGTGATTTAAGCTATTCGCCTGTGGCGGCAGCATGCAACTATATGGAACAACCAACAAGTTAGAGTCTTTATTTGATATATCTTGTCAGATATATGCCGTAAGTGGTTGAACTATAAATAGTTTATTTCCTTAATGCAACCTTTAATTGGTCTTCTTTTCCAGGGCTTACGCACCTCGCAACCACTACAGCCCTCGTTTAGACTAGAGTTCCCAGAAACAGTCCACTGGCGTGACAGAACACTGCCTGTGAACCCAGCAAACAAGAGAAGTCCCGTATGACCCAGGATGAACTGAAACAGGCTGTCGCCAGCGCCGCTTTTGACCATATCCAGCAATACCTCAACCCCGATGCCGTGATCGGAGTCGGTACAGGCTCCACCGCCAACCTGTTCATCGAGGAACTGGCCAGGGTGAAACAAAAGGTCAATGCCACGGTGGCCAGCTCCGAGGAAACCGCGCGCCGCCTCAAGTCCCATGGCATTCCCGTGTATGACCTGAACAGCGTTGATGAAGTCACTGTCTATATCGACGGTGCCGATGAGACCAATGAATACCTGCAACTGATCAAGGGTGGAGGCGCCGCCCTGACCCGCGAAAAAATCATTGCCGCCGTGGCAAAGGAATTTGTCTGCATTGCCGATGGCAGCAAGTGGGTAGATGTCCTGGGAGCCTTCCCCCTCCCGGTGGAAGTCATCCCCATGGCACGCAGCCATGTCGGCCGCCAGATCGTCAAACTCGGCGGCGACCCGGTCTACCGCGAAGGTGTCGTCACGGACAACGGCAACATCATCATCGATGTCTACAACATGTCCATCGTCAACCCCCGCGAACTGGAAACCCAACTCAACGAAGTCGTCGGCGTCGTCACCAACGGATTGTTTGCGCATCGACCGGCGGATGTGTTGCTCCTCGGTCGGGAGTCGGGGGTGGAGACGATTAGGGCGAAGTAATGATGATCGATAAAACGATAAAGGGATACAGGGATAAAGGGATAAAGGGATAAAGGGATAAAGGGATAAAGGGATAAAGGGCCTACGGTACAGCGATTCCTGAGGATTCAGATAATTTATTCAGGTTTAATTTTATTTTCACGAAAAAAATTCATTAACCGTTTATTGTAAGAAATTCAGCCTTTTGAATGGCAAAGCATCTACTTGCAAAAAACGCCAACCTGAACCGCTTGCCCTTTATCCTTTTATCCCTTTATCCCTTTATCGAAAACCTTCAAGCACACCCACACCTGATCGCTACCCCCTTCCAACCGATCCACTTAATCTTTCCGCTGCATCCACTTCCACCCCTCCCACAACCCGGGTTCGTTCTTAACCATCTCTTCCAGAATACCGAGATAATTGGCCA
>Ga0255776_10001731_pt1 | contig 24842 bp, 18 predicted proteins | sample 071ome_19_FD_179974 | JGI IMG/M metagenome (GOLD analysis project Ga0255776, IMG submission 179974) | Coastal salt marsh microbial communities from the Groves Creek Marsh, Skidaway Island, Georgia - 071413AT metaG (version 2) | ecosystem: Environmental > Aquatic > Marine > Intertidal zone >... | reverse complement strand
GCCCTACCGCCAGATGAATTTTCCATACCAATGTGAATGCGACCACCCAGAAAGGTACCGGTGGTGAGAACCACCTTGCGGGCTTTGATGTGCAAACCCATCTGGGTCACAACACCAGCCACCCTGTCTCCGTCCAAAATGAGATCTTCCACGGCCTGTTGAAAAATCTGCAGATTTGGCTGATTTTCCAGGATTCGGCGAATTACCGCCCGATACAGAGCCCGATCAGCCTGCGCCCTTGTTGCCCGTACCGCGGGCCCCTTGCTGGCGTTCAATACGCGAAACTGAATACCGGCCTGATCTGTGGCTATCGCCATAGCTCCGCCCAGGGCATCGATCTCTCGAACCAGATGGCTTTTGCCAATACCACCTATCGCCGGATTACAGGACATCTGACCCAGGGTCTCGATATTGTGCGTCACCAGTAGCGTGCTTACACCAGCCCTTGCTGCTGCCAGGGCTGCCTCGGTACCTGCATGTCCGCCACCAACTACAATGACGTCAAATCTCTTGTTGAAATCCATGTTGTATCAATATCGACCGGTGATGGAAAAAAGGGTCGCCAAGTATACGCTTTCGGAAAAGAAAAAAAACGTTACGGTGGTCGCTAACCAATCCCATCGACTCATTGTGGCTTTGAAATTAGCTATTACTAAAAAGAAGTTAATTATTAGTATTAGGTAATTAATAGTATGTAGTAGTTATTATAGGGGCTGCTGATTCCTGTAGATAAGCCTATTTTTCGCAGTAGAAACAATTACTTGCTCCTTCAATAAGGTTATTGCTAAAGGGTAGGTAAGCTGGTTGTTGCCTTTGACTTGATTGTGGAGAAATTCGTGTCCTGTTCTGTGAGTTTGGCTTTGCGACGAGTTATTCAGCCATTCACCCACCTTCCATGGAGATTAATTAACAGCTTTTAAAAACTTGCAGGAAGCTTTTCACAGATTATCCATAAGAAATTAAGAGACTATTTTCCCAGGCAGAAAGTAGAAAAAATGTGTCCGAGGATATCGTCGCTGGTTACCAGGCCGGTAATTTCACCCAGCGAGTTTTGCGCCTGACGCAGATCTTCGGCAACCAGTTCCATATTGCCCGCTCCCGATAACTGCTCGCTGGCAGAGTTCAGAAAGGTCTGGGCTGCTTGCAGAGCGCGAATATGTCGTTCTCGGGCGCTAAAGCTGCCCTCTTCACCAGAGGCCAGTCCCACCATCTGTTTGAGTTGATCTCGCAGCTTGTCCAGACCATCTCCGGTTGTTGCTGATATCGCTACAGCGGGTCTCATTTTGCCATTGATCGCTACTGCCTCTTTGTCAGTGAGACCCCTGATCTGGGCGTCGGTCAATAAATCCGTTTTATTGAACACTACCAATAACTTTTCGTCCTGCAGGATTCCCTCAGGCAGGAGTGTCTCCCTAAAATGCTGATCCGGTGTTTCATCGTTAAAGAGCATGGATAGACTATCCAGCACCAGCAATATCAGGTCAGCTTGTTCGATTACCTGGCGGGCCCTTCGGACCCCTTCCTGCTCGACCAAGTCAGGGCTTTTTCTTAATCCGGCGGTATCAATAATGTTTACCGGCATGCCATCGACGTCGATTAGTTCTTTCAAAGTATCTCTGGTGGTACCTGGTATAGCTGTAACAATCGCGGAATCTCGTCCGGAAAGGCTGTTGAGTAAGCTGGATTTACCGGCATTCGGCCGACCAGCAATTGCCACGCAGATGCCTTCCTGCAGAATAGCACCCACTCTGGCCTGCTCAAAAACAGCCCCCGTTTGCCTGATTATCTGATCGAGCCTGGAGACCGTGTTCCCCTCTGAAATGAAGTCAATGTCTTCATCGCTAAAATCAATGGTTGCCTCCAGGTACACTCGGAGTTGCGTAATGCTTTCCACCAGTTCATTGATTCGATCGGAAAACGCACCCTCAAGGGACCGAAAAGCAGACCGGGCAGCCTGCTCTGTATTGGCATTGATCAGATCCGCAATGGCTTCCACCTGCGTAAGGTCCATTTTATTGTTAAGAAACGAACGTTCAGAAAACTCCCCAGGCCGGGCCATTCTGCAGCCCATATCCAACGCCAGTTGAAGAATGCCGTTGAGGATGAAAATACCACCATGCCCCTGCAGCTCCAGAATGTCTTCGCCCGTAAACGAGTGCGGTGACTGAAAATATAGCGCCACACCCCGATCGATGATTTGTCCATCCTGGTCATGAAAATCGGCAAAGTAGGCTTTCCTGGGTTCAGGAGAAAATCCCAGTATACGCATTGCCAATGACAGGCAGTCGGGTCCGGAAATACGGACAATGCCTATTCCACTGCGGCCAGAAGGCGTTGCGATGGCGCATATTGTATCGGTGTCAGTGATCGTCATGAAATTGGATCACGTTATCTGATGATCAGGAAGATCAGCTACTCTTTGCTGTGTAGCCAGCCTCAATTTTGCGGGTGATATACCACTGCTGGAGAATACCAAGCACGCTATTTACCAGCCAGTAAAGCACCAGTCCTGCGGGGAACCACAGGAAGAAAATGCCCATGATAAGCGGCATCATTTTCATCACTTTGGCCTGAGTAGGATCCCCGGGAGGTGGGCTCAAGCTGGTCTGTAAATACATAGAAGCGCACATAAGCAGCGGGAGAATGAAGTACGGGTCCATAACCGAGAGATCTTCGATCCAAAGGATGAATGGAGCATGCCGCAATTCGACGCTGCGCATCAACATCCAGTAGAGGGCGATAAAAACCGGCATCTGGACCAGCATGGGCAAACAGCCATTAAAAGGGTTTATTTTCTCTTTTTTGTATAGCTCCATGGTTGCTTTTTGCAGCTTGGCTTTGTCGTCGCCGTAAGATTCCTTCAATTGCTGAATCTTTGGCATGAGTCGCCGCATACCCGCCATGGATTTATACTGGGTCTCAGTGAGCTTGTAGAACACGGCCTTGATGAATACCGTGAGCAATATGATTGCGACTCCGAAATTGCCTACAAATGGTTCAATATGCGTCAACAACCAGTAAATCGGCGAGGCCAGAAACCAGAGAATACCGTAGTCGATAGTGAGGTTTAGATTAGGTGCCAGCTCTGCCAGAGTGTTCTGATTGGTTGGGCCGGCATATAACCTGACCGTCTCTGTCGCGGTTGATCCATCAGAAACACTGAAAGCCGGGCTTACAAAGCCCCCGATGTACTGGTTTGCATTGTTCTTTCGGGTCGAGAAATTGTGCTGCTGATCCGCGTCAGGAATCCAGGCTGACAGGAAGTAATGCTGGCTAAAAGCCATCCAGCCGCCGGTCATGTCGAAGGCTGGAATACCGTCGTCGATGTCTTCGAACTCTATCTTGATGTAAGGGTCTTCTTCCGAGGTTGTGGCAAACCCTAGGAAATTTCGGGTAAAACCTCCGGCATCGCTCGGGTCAGGATAGCTGTCCCTTTTTAACTGACCGAACAGGTTGGCCTGCCAGACCTGCCCGGAGTTATTGGTTACCAGATAGCTGATTTCAATAAGGTGGCTGCCCCGCTCGAACGTGAAGCGCTTGATTATTTCGACGCCATTGTCAGTGCTGGTTACCAAGTCGACAGAAAGGGAGTCCTGCGAGTCGGCCATAGTGTAGCTGGTAGCCGTTGAACGGTATTGAGCTCTGCTACTCGAGTCTATTCCATTCGCTCCTATCAGGCCGGACTGGGCGACGTAGCTTCGGGAAGGCTCATTTTGCATCAGGACGAAGGGGTCATCCGGGCCGTCAAGCTCCCTCAGATACTGCGGTAGTGCCAGGTAGGTGATATCGCCACCGACCATGTCGATTTGCAGCTCCAGGGTGTCCGTATAAATGGACACCAGCCTTGGCGTAGTCGGAGAGGGTAAGTTGGCGCCAGTAGGCAGGGTGCCCCGGGTTTCAGCTTGCCCAGGCGCGGACTGGGCCGGGGGTATCTGGCTTGGAATATCCGATTGACTGGCGGTCTGCAGTTCCGGCTCCGGTAATTCGGCCAGGGTTACCTGCGGCTGTGGGTTGGCGTCAGGTATCTGGTTGGGATAGTCCTCGTTCCAGGATAAAAGAAGTAAATAGGTAACTATTGCCAAGGCGCTGTAGAGGAAAAATCTGCTTAAATCCATGTTGGCTTCTAGTTCCTGCTCTGATTATTGGAGTCATCCGCAACTGCGGAGGATTCGGGGACGGGATCATAGCCACCTTCGTGCCAGGGGTGACATCTAGCAATGCGTTTTGACCCCAAAAGCAAACCTTGCATCAGTCCATGGCTCTCAACAGCTTCTTTTGTGTATTGGGAGCAGCTGGGATAGAAACGGCAGCGAGGGCCCAGCAGGGCGCTCAGGCAGTATTGATAAGCTGAAATACTCGTTAGCACGATTCGGGTTATCATCGAGTCACCGGTGACGCCAATTAGGAACAGGATTGAACATGTACCCGGGATTTTCTAACCAAGTCTGACAACAATCCTGCCATGTTTTCTGCAATTGTTTTATTGTTAATACTGCTCATGTTGCTGCGGGCAAGAATAACGATGTCCAGTCCATCGAGCAAATTCTGATTCAGGCGAAACTCATTTCGTAACAAGCGTTTAATTCGATTTCGCTGAACGGCCGTGGGCAGATTCTTTTTGCTTATCACCAAGCCTAATCTACCGTTTTGCAACTCGTTGCGACGAGCCAAGATCAGGAAGCAGCGATTGGAAACCTTGAATTCTGCGCGATTAAAAACCGCCTTGAACTGGATCGGCTCAGTCAGCCTCAGCTTCCTGGGGAAACCGTAACCAGGCACAGTGTTTTCACCTTTCTGGCAACGAGAGTGTTTGTTTATGCAGATAGTCTGGCGCGACCCTTCGATCGACGTCGCTTGATCACCAGTCTGCCACCTTTTGTGGCCATGCGCGCCCGGAAGCCATGGGTACGGGCTCGTTTTAGCACGCTTGGTTGAAATGTTCGTTTCATGGTTATCGATCCTGGTATGACGCGTTAACAAATCAGGCTGGATTGCCGCGACAGTAACTTCTTATTCGGTCCTGGCCACCATCAGTTTCCAACCGGTGAGGAAATCGCGAAAATAGCCTCGCTGGCGGTGACCGTAAAGAGGCGCGAATTCTAGAGGTTTTGGGCACAAGTTGCAATGTCTGACCCAGCGATTAGCTGACAGCCAGTTTACACGGGAGCGGCAGTGATTATGACCTGTTTAATAACAGGTTATCCACAGCATATTTGCCTGTTGAAAACGGGAGGGAAGAAAAAAATTTCACTCGCAAATTATCGGGGTTTTTTGATTTTGAGTCTCTAAATTGTTGAATTTAATAGTAAAAAATTAAGCAGTAATTTGCAAAAAGAACCTTCCAAGTTGTGGATAACATTTTTTCTTATAAGTTAGAATTGCCATTCTTCGGTTATCAACCATAAGAACTAAAAATTAAATCGAGCTACAGGCATCGCTAGTCGTGAATTGGCAGAGTTGTATTGACAAGTTAAGAGACGAGTTACCCCTCCAACAATTTAACACCTGGATCAGACCTTTAAGAGTCGAAGCGGATCACCAATCTCTGACGCTGATCGCACCAAATCGTTTCGTTAAAGACTGGGTGGAAGAAAAATATCGGGAACGAATCGAGCAGTTACTCAAGACGGAGAGCGGTAACCGTCAGGTGAGGTTTACCATTGCCGACAAGAAGCCCGGTCCAATGGATTATGCGCAGGCTGCTCAGCGCACTCCGATGATCTCGCCTTCCCGCCCGGGCTTTCAGCACGGAGAGCCTTCCCAGTATATCGGGGCCGAGATGCAAGAAAAAGAGACCCACGCGGCAGCTGGGGGGTCGTTGACCTCACAGGAAAAACCACCAGCAATGGCTTCAAATGGTGCCGGACCGGCGATAAATGACTCAGTCATTGCCGGTAAGCTGCGTCATAAAAGTCGTCTAAACGGTGAAAGCACATTTGATAATTTCATTGTCGGAAAATCCAACCAGCTAGCCAGGGCTGCGGCGATGCAGGTTGCTGAAAACCCGGGAAAAGCCTACAACCCACTATTTATATATGGCGGCGTGGGATTGGGTAAGACCCACCTGATGCACGCCATTGGCAATTTCATGTTGCAGAGGAAGCCGGACGCCAAGATCGTGTACCTGCATTCCGAGACCTTCGTTGCCACCATGGTGACGGCTTTACAGCTGAATGCAATCAGTGAGTTCAAGCGATTTTATCGATCTGTTGATGCACTGTTGATTGATGACATCCAATTCTTCGCGGGCAAGGAGAGGTCCCAGGAAGAATTTTTCCACACCTTCAATGCGCTACTTGAAGGCGGACAACAGATCATTCTAACTTGCGACAGGTTTCATAAGGAAATCAATGGGTTGGAAGAACGGTTGAAATCCCGTTTCGGATGGGGACTGACGGTTGCTGTAGACCCACCAGAGCTGGAAACTCGCGCTGCAATCCTGATCAAAAAGGCTGCGCAGGTTAATGTGGATCTCCCCAGTGAAGTTGCCATTTTCATTGCGAAAAGACTTCGATCAAATGTGCGAGAGCTGGAGGGAGCCCTGAAGAAAGTAATTGCTCACTCCAGCTTTGTTGGCAGGGCGATAGACCTGGATTTGATCCGCGAGGCCCTCAAGGATCTCTTCGCGCTGCAGGACAAAATGGTGACTATCGACAACATTCAGCGATCTGTTGCTGAATACTACAAAATCAAGATGGGAGACATGTTGTCAAAGAGAAGGAATCGCTCGGTAGCAAGACCGCGCCAGGTGGCAATGTCTTTGTCCAAGGAGTTAACTAGCCATAGCCTGCCGGAAATCGGCGATGCCTTCGGTGGCCGTGATCATACTACCGTGCTGCATGCTTGTCGGCAGGTCAGTAAGCTCAGGCAAACAACCAGCGACATCGAGGAAGACTACAATAACTTGCTTCGAACCCTTGCGGGCTAAGCACAACTATAAAAGACCGGGAACACAAATAATTATGCAATTTACCGTATCCAGAGATGCCCTGCTCAAACCTCTTCAGCAGGTTAGTGGGGTTGTTGAGCGCAGGCAGACTCTCCCAGTGCTATCGAATATCTTGCTGGTGTTGCAAGGAGACTCGCTGTCATTGACGGGAACAGATCTGGAAGTCGAATTAATTGGATCTGTGGCGGTGCAGCCAGGCGGAGAGCCTGGAGCGGTGACGGTGCCGGCCCGTAAATTGGTGGACATCTGTAAGTCACTGGCAGAGGGGTCGGTGTTGGATTTTTCCCAGACAGATGACAAGGTGGTCCTGAAATCCGGGCGCAGCAGATTTACCCTTGCGACATTGCCAGCAAGCGAGTTCCCTACGATTGAGGATGAATCCGGTACCTATTCGATCACCGTGCCGCAGCAGAAACTGAAAGAGCTACTGGACAGTACCAGCTTTGCAATGGCCCAACAGGACGTGCGTTTCTACCTGAACGGCATGCTTTTTGAGGTGGCACCAGACTATTTGAGGGTTGTCGCTACCGATGGGCACCGGCTGGCTATGCAGACCATGCCAATGAGGAACGATACCGGTGAGCCGCAACAGCTGATTTTACCGCGCAAGGGAATCATGGAACTTTCTCGATTGATTTCGGATGGAGAGGGGGAGCTGACCCTGGTCTGCGGGAGTAATCACATACGAGCGAAAATGACAGATTACACGTTCACTTCTAAATTGGTGGACGGCAAATTCCCCGACTACAATCGCGTATTGCCCAAGGGTGGTGACAAGCAGGTGGTGGGTGAGCGGCAGGAATTACGTCAGGCTTTTTCTCGTGTTTCGATTCTTTCAAATGAGAAATATCGGGGAGTGCGGTTGATGTTGGAGTCCGGTGAACTCAAAATACTTGCCAATAATCCTGAACAGGAAGAAGCGGAAGAGGCCGTATCTGTTGATTATCAAGGAGATTCGCTGGAAATCGGGTTTAACGTGAGTTACCTGATCGATGTTCTGTCCGCACTGCATAGCCAAAGTGTCCGTATAACCTTGTCTGACCCCAATAGCAGTGCGCTGCTAGAAGCCGAGGGAGGCGATTCGGCTGAGGCCCTATATGTCGTAATGCCCATGAGGCTCTAGTTCCCGTGGGTCGACCCGACAGGCAATGGTGGCAGCGTTGAGGACGAGATATTTCGGCGCCAGATGCTATCCATGTTCCACTTCCGCCGATGAATTTGCGCCGCCATGACGATATTCCATCGGCTTGATCTTTCTGATTTTCGCAATATTAGTAGCCTGTCCTTCGCTGTCAGCGATGGCGTCAATCTTATCTATGGCCCCAACGGCAGTGGCAAAACCAGCATACTGGAAGCAGTCCATGTTCTTGCCACGGGTAAATCTTTCCGCAGCACAAAAACAGCGCCGATAATCAGGAATGGTACCAGTGCCCTGACAGTATTTGCTGAGCTGAGTGGTGGGTTGGCGGTCGGATTGCAGAAGTTCAGAAACCAGAAACCAGTACTTAAATTCCAGGGAGAAAAGCAATCCAGCTGGGTCGATGTGGCGAGGATCTTGCCGGTTCAGGTGCTGGATGCGACCACGTTCAGGCTACTTGAGGGTAGCCCTCGAGAGCGACGGCGCTTTCTCGACTGGGGCGTGTTCCACGTGGAACCACCCTTTATTGACCATTGGCGAAATAGCCGTAAATGCCTGGCAAACCGTAATCAGCTTCTTAAATCCGCCCACCCCGACCTGAAACAGCTCAGGGCCTGGAATAATGAGCTTGCCAGATCAGCGGCATTGGTGGATGCCGCACGGGCAGCTTACTTCTCACGCTTTGTCCCCATATTCACCGACGTTGTCGGCAAGATTACAGAAATTAGCGGCATATCGTTGCAATATCGCCGAGGCTGGGACACCGAGCGAGACTTGCTGGCGGTGCTCGAGGCTAGCGAGAGCCAGGATATAAAGTACGGCACAACTCAAAATGGCCCACACCGCGCTGATATTTCTGTCAAACATCAGGGGGTCTCGGCGGCTGAGGTGCTTTCCCGTGGCCAGCAGAAGATGCTAGTCAGCGCGTTAAAAATAGCCCAGGGCGTGATTCAGGCAGATAATTCCGAGCGGCGGTGTATTTTTCTCGTGGATGATTTGCCTGCCGAACTGGATGAAAGAAATCGACAGCGAATCTGTTATTACCTGCAGCAAATGAACACCCAGGTCTTTCTCACCTGCGTGGACCATACAAGCCTTAAAAATTCACTCGATTGGGCCGCGGAGGTGACTAAGTTTCACGTGGAACATGGTAAAATCGTGGGCTGAGACGACTGCAAAGATTGGGGTAATGAATGAGCGAGGAAACCAGCTATACCGGTGATAGCATCAAGGTCCTGAAAGGGCTTGATGCAGTGCGAAAAAGGCCGGGAATGTACATCGGTGATACAGATGATGGAACCGGTCTGCATCATATGGTGTTTGAGCTTGTCGACAACTCGATTGACGAGGCCCTCGCCGGGCATTGCGATGAAATCAATGTGACGATACACGTTGGTGAAACAGTCACGGTGGCAGATAACGGCCGAGGCATTCCCACGGAGATGCACAAGGAGGGCGTATCGGCGGCTGAAGTCATCATGACGGTATTGCACGCAGGTGGTAAGTTCGACGATAACAGCTACAAAGTGTCCGGAGGGCTGCATGGTGTAGGAGTTTCGGTGGTAAACGCCCTCTCCGAGGAGCTGAAACTTACTATCAGGCGAAATAATGAGGTGCACGAGCAGCACTACCGTCATGGTGTGCCTGAAGCACCACTTCATGTGGTGGGCGAAACTTCCGTCACTGGGACTGAATGCACATTTAAACCGTCTCGTGAAACCTTTTCGAATGTCGAATTCCATTACGACATTCTTGCCAAGAAGCTGAGAGAACTGGCATTCCTGAATGCCGGCGTTGCAATTCGCCTTACCGATGAGCGCTCCGGCAAATCAGAACTGTACAAGTACGAAGGTGGGCTCAAGGCATTTATCGATTACCTGAATAAGAATAAAAACACCATCAATAAGCTGTTTTACTTCACTTCCGAGCGAGAAGCCGATGGCATTACGGTGGAGGTTGCCTTGCAGTGGAACGATTCCTACCAGGAAAACATCTTCGCCTATACCAACAACATCCCGCAACGAGACGGCGGGACCCACCTGGCGGGCTTCCGCGCGGCACTGACCCGGGTGCTAAATAACTATATCGATAAGGAAATGGCGTCGAAAAAGGGCAAGGAGGTCAACACTACCGGTGATGATTCTCGAGAAGGCCTGACGGCAGTCATTTCAGTAAAAGTACCGGACCCTAAATTTTCCTCGCAGACCAAGGACAAACTGGTTTCTTCGGAGGTAAAAGGGGTCGTTGAGCAGGAAATGACAAGTCATCTGACAGACTACCTGCTGGAAAATCCCCAAGAGGCAAAACAGATCGTCGGCAAGATAATAGAGGCGGCCAGAGCGCGAGAAGCGGCAAGAAAAGCAAGGGAGATGACACGCCGCAAAGGCGCGCTGGACGTTGCTGGACTGCCAGGAAAGCTGGCAGACTGCCAGGAAAAAGATCCGGCACTATCAGAAATCTACATTGTCGAGGGCGATTCAGCGGGCGGTTCTGCCAAACAAGGCCGAAATCGCAAATATCAGGCTATATTGCCCCTGAAGGGCAAAATTCTGAACGTGGAAAAAGCCAGGTTCGACAAAATGCTGGGATCGGCGGAAATTGGAACGCTGATCAAGGCGCTCGGATGCGGAATCGGGAATGAGGACTTCAATCCCGATAGTCTGAGGTATCACCGGATTATCATCATGACTGATGCGGATGTTGATGGCTCTCATATCAGGACGCTCTTGCTGACATTCTTTTTCCGTCAGATGCGTGAGCTGGTGGAGCGAGGCCACGTGTATATCGCACAGCCTCCGCTCTACAAGGTACGCAAGGGCAAACAGGAACAGTATCTCAAGGATGATGCGGAACTTGCTGCCTATCAGACCCAGACAGCCCTTGAAGGAGCAAGCTTGCATGTAAACAAGCATGCTCCGGCGATCACCGGGGATTCCCTGGAGGCAATCGTCAAGGAATACAATGATGCTCACGCGATCATCAATCGTCTTGGCCGCTTTTATCCCGCGGAAATTCTGGAAATGATGATTTATGCACGACCCCTTGAAGAGCAGCAGTTGTCGGACAGGCTACAGGTCGAAAGCTGGGCTACAGAGATTTCAAATCTTCTGGAGACGCGTCTGCCCGGGATAAGCAGCATTTATGACATTTCCGCCATAGAAGATGCGGAGCGCCATATCTTTCTGCCGGAGGTAACCCTCCGACTCCATGGAACGGAAAAAATTTATACTTTCAGGCGTGATTTTTTCAGTTCCGGGGAATACAGGTCCTTGATCCGACTGGGCAAAACTCTTGACCGGCTACTAGAAGCGGGCGCCTATGTGAAACGGGGTGAGAAAACCGAGGAAGTTTCCAGTTTTGACGAAGCCGTTAACTGGCTTATCGCGGACGCCATGAAGGGCCACTATCTGCAAAGATATAAAGGTTTGGGCGAAATGAACCCTGATCAGTTATGGGAAACTACGATGGACCCAGAGAACCGACGGATGCTGCAGGTAACCATTGAGGATGCCATAGGGGCAGATCAGTTGTTCACCACGCTGATGGGAGACCAGGTGGACCCCAGGCGCGAATTTATCGAAGCCAATGCCCTGTCGGTAGATAACCTGGACATCTAGGACTCGGCCCTATTATCGACAACATGTTGTCTAATCCAGGCCTCCACCTCGGCGGTTAGTTCTGACGCTTCTCTGTTGGCCGTCTGGATAGGCGAGCCGATGTGCACTTCAATGTTGCCCGGGAATTTAAGGAACCGGCGTGCAGGCCAAAAATGGCCGGCATTATGGGCGATCGGTAATACTGCCGCTCTGGTGGCAAGTGCCAGCTTCGCCCCGCCGCGAGAGAAGTTACCCACTTTTCCGTCGTCAGCCCGGGTTCCCTCGGGAAATATCATGACAGAGTAACCGCTATCCAGTCGTTGCCGTCCCTGGTCCAGAATTGATCTCCCTGCGTTGTGACGCCTGCTCCGGTCGATTGCAATCGGATTGATCAGCCGCATTGCCCAGCCGTACACCGGGATACTGAGCAACTCCTTTTTGAGAATAGGACTGACAGGCGCGAGATAGCGGTAGATGAACACGGTTTCCCATTCACTCTGGTGGTTGGCAAGAACCACTACCGGGTGATCAGGTATATTCTCTTTGCCATAAACCTGGAAGCGGATTCCACACACCAGCCGAGACCACTGTAAAATGATTCCACACCAGAGGGTGCCAAAAAGATGTCGCTTGGAGCGGGGAAATAACCAGAAAAGAACCAGCAACAACGGGGCGATAATCAGGGTAACGAGTACGTACCCGACGTAAAATATCAGCGAGCGTAAAAACAATAAGGCCTGTTTCATCTCATACCCGGTGCTTGGAGGCCGTTTTTCAATGGCCGGAACATAAAACCAACTTTGACCGTCTATGTCCTGCGATTAAAACTCCGAAATAATCAGCTTAGTGGCAACGAGCAAACTGTCAACCACCCGAACATCAGTCAGCTCTTTAGGACCGCAGGATGCCAGGGTTTGCATTCCTTTGCCGGTCTTTACCAGGAACGGTTTGCACCCCATTTGTCTCGCTACTTCGACATCCCTCAGACTGTCCCCCACCAGAGGGACACCTTGCAGCGGGACGCCGAACTCCCTGGATATCTCTTCCAGCAAGCCGCTTCGGGGCTTGCGGCAATTACATCCGCCCTGCGGCCCGTGGGGGCAAAAAAACACGCCATCAAGGACACCGCCGAATTGTTCTACCGCCGCACACATCTTTTGATGAATTCTGGCCAGCGTATATTCGTCAAATAAATTACGTGCAATACCAGACTGATTCGTGGCGACGGTTACCAGAAAACCGGCCTGACTCAGCAGCGCAATTCCTTCCAGGCTGCCTGCAATCGGAATCCATTCTTCTGGAGATTTGATGTAATTGTCGGAATCGTGGTTTATAACCCCGTCACGATCGAGAATAACCAGTTTTCTCTGTCTATTCTTTGTGTCTGACACAGGGGCTTATGCCTGATGAAGATAGGAGATATCGGCAACTTGCAGAAACAGCGCGCGTAATCTGATCAGAAGAGCAATTCGGTTGAATCGCAAACTGGGGTTATCGTCCATAACCATAACCTTTTCAAAAAACTGATCTACTGGGTCTTTCAATGATGCAAGTTTTTCCAGACCGTCCTGATATTTCCTGCTATTGAACAATGGTGCCACTTCTACCTCTTTCTCGCGAACCAGTCTGGCGAGCTCTCTTTCTTCGAGAGCTTCAAATAAAGACTCGTCCAAGGAATACTTGTCCAGGTCGCCATCTATATCTGCCAGAATATTGGCAACCCTTTTGTTAGCGCTGGCCAGAGCTCGCGCTTCATCGAGATTGCTGAAATGATCAACGGCCAGAACACGGCTGTCAAAGTCCAGCGGTTTTGCGGGCCGCAAGGCATGAACGGATTGGTAAACCTCCGCAGCAACCCCCTTTTCCTGATACCAGTAGCGGAATCGATCGAGGAAAAATTCAAACACCTGCTCGCCTACACCCGGATCTTGATCTAAAAACGACAGGCTAACTAAAGCTTCGTTAATCGCGACCTGTAAATCCAGATCGAGTTGCTTTTCAATCAGAATTCGCAGCACCCCTATCGCGGCTCTGCGCAATGCGAACGGATCTTTGGATCCGGTAGGCGGCTGGCCTATGGTGAACAGACCGACCACGGTATCAATTTTCTCCGCCAGCGAAAGTACGCTGCCGGTTAGTGTTTCCGGAAGAGCGCCCCCGGCGTATCGCGGCATGTATTGTTCATCCAGAGCGGCGGCCACCTCGGGATTCTCACCATCATGAAGCGCGTAATACTTCCCCATGATGCCCTGTAATTCAGCGAACTCGCCAACCATATTAGTTACCAGGTCGCACTTGGCCAGCATTGCGGCTCGCTCACACAGGTCAGCCTGGCCGCCAAGTTCACTTGCTATATGAGCCGACAGCGCGGCCACGCGGCTGGATTTTTCGAAGACAGTGCCCAGCTTTTGCTGAAAAACAATCTGCTTGAGGCGCTTCTGTCGACTCTCAAGGGGTTCCTTCTTGTCGGCCGTGTAAAAGAAATCTGCGTCTGCCAATCTAGGCCGAATTACCCGCTCGTTCCCCTCGATAACCTGAGCGGGGTCCTTGCTGGCCAGATTGCTTATGGCGATGAAGTTCGGCAGCAGATCACCGCTGTTGCTGGTTATATGGAAACATTTCTGGTGCGCAGTTAGCGAGGAGACCAGCGCTTCCGCAGGAACCGATAGAAAGTGCTCATCGAATCGACCGGTCAACGCGACCGGCCATTCAACCAGGCTGGCGACCTCGTCAAGCAGCGCCTCTTCGATAGTTACATTGGCCGCCAGCCTATCAGCCTCCGCCTGCACCAGGCTGCGAATTTTCTCTTTTCTGGCGTCGAAGGAGGGAATTACATAACCAACTGCCTCGAGCTGTCTGGCATATTCTGCGGGGCTATTGATTTCAATCGCCGCAGGGTGATGGAACCGATGACCGAAGGTCGTTCGACCAGCCTGTTTCCCAAGAATCTTTGCGTCAATTATGTCCGCATCAAGCAACATCACGATCCAGTGCACTGGCCGCACAAACTCTTCCCTTGAACTCCCCCAACGCATCCGCTTCGGGATAGGAAGTTTATTTAACGCTGAGGTAACTATATCGGGAATCAGGCTGTCTGCCGGCTGCCCGGGCTCGAATGCGCTAAAAAGCAGTTTAGTGATGCCATCTTTCTCTCCCTGCTCGAGTTCATCAATCTGCACGTTACAGGAACGCGCAAAACCCAGAGCCGCAGGAGTAGGATTACCATCAGCATCAAAAGCGGCGTTGACGGCAGGGCCAAATTTTTCAATATTTCGGTCCGGGGTAGCCGCTGAAAGCCTATCGACCAGAACAGCCAGTCGCCTTGGGGTGGCGAACCAGCTTAACGAGGCATAACCAAGTCCCTCAGCCTTAAGACCGGATTCGATACCCGACTTGAATGCGAGTCCCAACGACTTGAGCGCCTTCGGCGGCAGCTCCTCAGTTCCTATTTCAACCAGCAGATCGTGTTCAGACATTGCCCAGGCTACATCACTTTTTCAGGAATTCATCGCGCAATGATTCAGGCGCCAGCGGGAAGCCCAGCTTCTTTCGACTTTCAAAGTACGCTTCTGCAACCATCCGGGAAAGGGACCTCACACGCAAAATGAACCGTTGCCGTTCAGTTACCGAGATGGCCTGGCGCGCATCTAGCAGATTAAAGTAATGGGACGCCTTGAGAACCTGTTCGTACGCCGGCAAGGCTAGCCCCAGATTGATCAGTTTTTCGCATTGAGCTTCGCATTCATCAAAATAGCGAAACAACAGTTCCGTATCGGCGTGCTCAAAATTAAAAGCGGACATTTCCATTTCGTTCTGTTTAAAAACGTCGCCGTACGTAACCACGCCGTCCGGGCCTTCTGCCCACACGATATCGTAAATGCTATTGACTCCCTGCAGGTACATGGCGATTCTTTCGATACCGTAGGTTATTTCACCACTGACCGGATAGCAGTCAAGACCGCCCACCTGCTGAAAGTAAGTGAATTGCGTCACTTCCATGCCGTTGAGCCAAACTTCCCAACCCAATCCCCAGGCACCTAGAGTCGGGGACTCCCAGTTATCCTCGACAAATCGAATATCGTGAATCGATGTGTCGATACCCAGACTCTTCAATGAGTCGAGATAGAGTTGCTGAATATTTTCGGGAGAGGGTTTCAGAATGACCTGAAACTGGTAATAGTGCTGCAGTCGGTTGGGGTTTTCTCCGTAACGGCCGTCTGTGGGTCGTCTGCTTGGCTGAACGTAGGCAGTATTCCAGGTTTCCGGTCCGATGGAACGCAAAAAAGTTGCGGGATGAAATGTTCCGGCACCCACTTCCATGTCCAGAGGCTGAAGAACGACGCAGCCATATTCCGCCCAATACTGCTGCAGGGCCATGATCAGTCCTTGAAAAGTTTTCAGATCTGCTGGGCTGCTCATGCGGAAAATCCGGACCGGACCGGCTTCAGACTCGGAACTTCAGGTCTGGCGGTAAAAAAGGGCTGCAATTATGCTCGATTCCTTTCAACATATCTATACTGTAAACCCTAAATAAGACCTTGATTCCCGGACCTTTACAAGTTGTCTGGTCAATCAAATTATGCTTCCATTCCGCCCGGTGGAGACTGACCGGATAGATACAACAGCGAAGGGTATCGCCATCAACCAACTCAAATATCTGCTTGCCAGGGCACTGCTTCAGTTGTGTGCCTGGCTGCCACTTTCCTTCGTGCAGGGTCTCGGGAGCCTGCTTGGCTACATGCTGAATTTGTTTCCCAACCGAGCACGGCAGACTACTCGGCAAAATCTGCACTTGTGTCTACCGACCCTGTCCGATCGTGAGTTAAACAGGTTAACGGCAGCAAGCCTGCGCGAGACAGCCAAAACAGCTCTGGAAATGGGTAAATGCTGGCTATTGCCGCTGGATAAAGTGCTGGGATATATACGGGACGTGGAAGGCCGGGGGGTGCTTCAGGACGCGCTGGATCATGGTCGGGGCGTTATCTTGCTGGCTCCGCATCTGGGTAACTGGGAAGTTTTCGGTTATTACTTTACCGAACAATACCCCACAACCTTCATGTATCAGCCCCCCAAAAACAGATATTTCGACAAGATGATCAAGTCGGCCAGAAGCCGCGGCAAGGCCAGACTCGCGCCTACTAACCGACACGGGGTTTCCACATTATTAAAAACCCTGAAACAGGCTGAAATGGTGGGCTTGCTCCCGGATCAGGAGCCACACGAAGAAGGAGGTGAATACGCCGACTTTTTTGCCCAACCCGCTCTGACAATGACGCTGGTCTCCCGTCTGGTGGAGCGGACTGGCGCGCGGGTAATCTGTGGATTCGCGAGGCGATTGCCCGGCGGCCGGGGGTTCGATTTAATCATCAAGGCGGCCGATCCGATGATCTATGATCCCGACCTCTCGAGGTCGGTTGAGGGATTGAACAGATCGGTGGAAGCCTGTGTCAATGAGGCGGTTTCGCAATATCAGTGGGAATACAAACGCTTCAAGCGGCGCCCGGACGGATCGCAAATATACCCTTGAGCAGCTTGGGCCTATTTGCGCCAGAAAGTTGGTGTAACCAGCACCAGCAGGGTAAATACCTCAAGGCGCCCCAGCAGCATGGCCAGACAGAGAATCCACTTCGCGGTATCAGGCAGGTCTCCGTAGGTCTGAGCCACCCCTTCCAGACCGGGCCCCAGATTATTGATGCAGGCACCTACGGCGCTGAAGGCAGTTATGATGTCGAGACCTGTAGCCAGCAAGGCCAGCAGCATAGCCATGAATACCATCACGTACACCGCGAAGAATCCCCAGACTGCCTCGACCACCCGGCCTGGAACCGGGACTTTGCCGAGCTTGATCGGGATTTCGGCGCGGGGATGGATAAGCCTCTCCACTTCCCGCAGACCCTGTTTGAATATCAGCAGGATGCGGACTACTTTCATTCCGCCTCCGGTTGATCCGGCGCAGGCGCCGATTATGGCCGCGTAAAATAGCAGATAAGGCAAAAACGACGGCCAGGAATTGAAATCTGCAGAGGTAAATCCTGTTGTGGTAGCGATTGACACCACCTGAAACAGGCCTTTGATGAATGAATCAAAATAACCGTACTGATTCGAAGCTCGCAGGACCGCAATGGTGATTAACGAAACCAGCAACAGAATAAAGGCATAAAAACGAAGCTCTGGATCTGCCAAATAATGTTTGACACTGCGTCTGCTCCAGGCAGTGAAGTGCAGCGCAAAATTGATGCCGGCAATAAACATGAAGATCACGGCAACCAACTCCACAGCGGCGCTATCAAAATAGGCCATGCTGGCGTCATGGGTGGAAAATCCGCCGATCGCGATAGTGCTGAAACTGTGGGTGATCGCGTCAAAGAGGTTCATGCCCACAATCCAGTAGGCCAGCGCGCAGGCAATAGTCAGCGTCAGGTAGATATACCAGAGTGCCTTGGCGGTTTCCGCCAGGCGAGGCACAATTTTATTATCCTTAACTGGGCCCGGGCTTTCCGCGCGATACAGTTGCATGCCGCCTATACCAAGCATCGGCAGAACCGCAACCGCCAACGCGATAATCCCCATGCCGCCAAGCCATTGCAACTGTTGACGGTAGAATAGAATCGACCGCGGTAGGTCGTCGAGACCGCTGATGACAGTAGCGCCGGTGGTTGTCAATCCGGAGACCGATTCGAAGATCGCGTCGGTAATCGTCAGGGTCGGTTCCAGTGCGAAAAGGAATGGCAGGCAGCCAAAGGTCCCCAGCACGGTCCAGAATAAAGTAACAACCAGGAACCCGTCTCGAGTCCGTAGCTCTTGTTTTGATCTGGAATTCAATAACCAGAGCACTAGCCCGGTAGTAAAAGTCAGAACCAGTGAGGCACTAAACGCTGTTACAGAGTCTTCACCGTAAAACAGCGCAACCAGCATGGGAGGCAGATTGCTTAGAAAACTGAACAGCATCAGAAGGATGCCAAGTATTTTTACAATTATTGAGAAATGCATGGAAGTATTGAACTATGCCTAGAAGAAACTGAATCCCACCTGGAACAGGCGTTCCACTTCAGGGATTTTCTTGCGATCAACCAGGAATAAAATAACATGGTCGTCGGATTCGACTACCAGGTCGTCATGGGCAATGAGGACCTGCTCCTCTCTCACGATCGCCCCGATGGTAGTGCCGTCCGGCAGTTCAATGTCTTCGATTGCTTTGCCTACCACCTTGGAGGAGTGAACTTCCCCATGCGCGATGGCTTCCATGGCTTCCGCAGCACCTCGCCTAAGCGAGTGAACGTTTACCACATCGCCACGCCTGACGTGAGCAAGAAGGCTGCCAATGGTAGCCTGCTGCGGCGAAATGGCGATGTCTATCTCTCCACCTTGCATCAGGTCAACGTAAGCCGGGTTGTTAATCAGGCACATAACTTTTCTTGCCCCCAGCCGCTTTGCCAGCATGGACGACATAATATTGGCTTCGTCATCGTTGGTCAGAGCGAGAAATACATCGGTATCTTCTATGTTTTCTTCGACCAGCAATTCTCCCTGGGAACACTCGCCATTGAGAATAATTGCTTTTTCCAACGTTTCCGACAGGTGTACACAACGCTCGCGATTGTGCTCGATGATCTTGACCTGATAGCGTTTTTCCAGATCTTCAGCCAGTCGCAATCCGATGTTTCCGCCGCCGGCGATCATGATGCGACGATAGGGCTTATCCATCCGGCGTAACTCGCTGATGACCGCGCGGATATTGTTGCGGGCAGCAATGAAAAACACCTCGTCGTCGGCTTCGATAACGGTCGAACCTTCGGGAATGATTGGTCTATTCTGTCTGAAAATTGCTGCAACTCGGGTATCCACCGACGGCATGTGTTGACGCAATAACCGAATTTCCTGACCAACCAATGGCCCGCCGTAGTGGGCCTTCACCGCGACAAGCTGAACTTTACCATCGGCAAAATCAAGCACTTGCAGGGATCCTGGTAAATCGATCAGTCGACCCAGGTAGCTGGAGACTATGTGTTCCGGGCTTATGACATCATCGACTGCCAGGCCGTGCTTTCCGAATAGTTTTTCGCTGATGAGGTAAGCGGCGGAGCGCAGCCGACAGATTTTCTTTGGGGTCCGAAACAGCGAGTACGCGACGCGGCAGGCAACCATGTTAATTTCGTCGCTTTCGGTAACAGCGATGATCATGTCGGCATCTTCTCCGCCAGCCTGTTCCAGCACATCGGGGTGACAGGCCATGCCGGTAACGGTGCCGATGTCGATGCGATCCTTTAACTCTCGCAACCGATTAACATCCGTGTCTACAACCGTTATGTCGTTTTGTTCATTTGCCAGAGTCTCCGCCAGCGTCGAGCCCACCTGATTGGCACCGAGGATAATGATCTTCATGTTACGGTTCCTGCGGGTTGCTGCCGGTGCGTGCACCGAAAATCGTTGTCCGACTGACGAACCGCGCTAGCTCTTCCTGAGCAGTGCGTAGTAAAAGCCATCATTGCCATTGCTGTCGGGGAGAAGCTGTCTTCCAAAAGAGCATTTTAACCCCCAATCGGCCGCAATTGCTTGATATTTAGCGTCTCGCCGCTCGAACAGGAAGCGTTCGACAGTACCATCGTTTTCAGCTTTCAACACCGAGCAGGTGGTATACAGCAAAAGACCCCCGGGCGCGAGGCACTGCCACAGGTTTTGCAATAGAGTCTGTTGCCGTTCCACTAACGATTCAACTTGCTGCGGGTGACGCAGAATCTTGATATCCGGATGGCGACGAATAACGCCTGTTGCTGAACAGGGAGCATCCAGCAGAATCCGCTGAAAAGGTCTGCCATCCCACCACTGTTCGAGCCGACCTGCGTCTGCCTCATGTAAGCTGGCCTTAAAGCCCAACCTCGACAGATTGTCTTTAATACCCTGAATCCGCGAAATATCTATATCGACCGCAATGAGGTTGGCCAATGATTGTTCGGTCTCGAGAATGTGGCAAGTTTTACCGCCCGGGGCGGCGCAGGCGTCCAGTACCGTCAGACCCGGACCCAGTTCCATCAGGGGCGCTACTAGCTGGGACGCCTCATCCTGAACGCTCACCAGACCCGAGTTAAAGCCGGGCAACTGATCAACTGGCAACGGTTTTTCGAGGTAAACAGCAGTTGCTGCGAGACTGCCGGCCCTGGCCGATATATCGCTGCTTTCCAGAGTGTTCAGGTAGCCACTCCTGGTGGTCATTTGCCTGTTTACCCGCAGGCACATTGGGGCACGTTGATTGTTGGCAATCAGTACGTCCCGCCAGTGCTCGGGCCAGTCCTGCCGGATGTTTTCAATCAGCCAGCCTGGATGCAGATACCGGATTTCGTCCTGGTCGCTGTCCAGTAATGCCTGCCACTGCTGCTTTCTTTCAGTTAAACGTCGAAGCACACTGTTGACAAGCCCCCGTGCCCAGGGTTTCTTCAGGAACATGGTCGCCTGCACGGTCTCATTGACGGCAGCGTGGTCCGGAACACGCATCATATACAATTGGTAAGCACCAACTAACATTAGGCAATAGACATCGACGTCTTTGCGTCGAAGCGGGCGTTCCAGCAACTGGTCGACTGCGGCTCTGAGGGCGAAGTAATGACGACACACGCCATAGCAGAGTTCTTGAATCAGGGGGCTATCGCTGTGGTCGGAGTATTTCTCCAGCTGCGAATTGAGCGAACCCTTTCCAGCAATCAGACTGCTAAGCAGGCGGGCACTGATTACACGGGCATCGCTGGTCTTGCTCATCTAGCTGCTCGAAGCCGCTGAGTCGAGCGAAGAGCCTGGTTCGAAAAAGCCGGGTCTGGAATTAAGCAAATCTCCAATTGCAACAGGATTTTTGCCGGGGAGCTGCACCTGGGTTACCAGCAGGCAGCCTTTACCACAGCTCACAAGCAAGCCATCTTTGCTTCTGGACACGATCTTGCCGGGGGAAGACTCCCCTCCTGAAACCGGGACTGCAGCAAGTATTCGCATGCGTTCCTTGATCAAACCATCATCCACGAAGCAATAGGCAGGATTGCGACCGATACCGGCCCTAATCTGTCGATCGATAAAAGAAGCGTCACTTTGCCATGCGATCGCGGCCTCTTCTTTTTCGAGCTTACTGGCATAAGTGCTGCTCTCATCGTTCTGGCGCTCCGCGCTGCCTTGCAAGTCCCCGATATGGTCCAGGGCGTAGGTAAGGGCCGCTGTGCCCGCCGCGGCAAGTTTCCGTTCCAGCGTGACTCGGGTATCGGTAGGCTCGATGGAGACCGGCCGGCGTAACAGCATATCGCCGGTATCGAGGCCGGCATCCATCTGCATGAGGGTAACACCGGTCTCCGGATCACCCGCAAGCAATGCCCGCTCAATGGGCGCAGCACCGCGCCAGCGAGGTAACAGAGAGGCGTGGACATTGATGCACCCGAGGCGCGGTGCATCCAGGATGGCCTGCGGCAGAATGAGCCCATAGGCGACCACCAGCAACAGATCGGCCTGTAAGGCCTCAAACTCCTCCTGTGCCTCAGTAGCTCGCAGCGTCGCAGGCTGCCTGACGGGAATATCGTGGGCCTGCGCCAAAATCTTGACCGGACTTGCCAGCAGCTTTTTGCCACGTCCGGCTTTGCGATCCGGTTGGGTGTACACGGCGACTAGCCGATGAGGTCCTCCGAGAATAGTCTCCAGATGACTGGCAGCGAAGTCGGGGGTGCCCGCGAATACGATGTCAAGCGGCTGCATGCTCAAGCGGATTTCTTTTGCTCTTTTTCCAACTTGTGCCGGATTCGGGTTCGTTTGAGCGCACTGAGGTAATCAACAAACAATTTGCCATTGAGGTGGTCGATTTCGTGTTGAACGCAGGTCGCTAGCAGGCCGCTGGCCTGCAGCTCAAAAGCGTTGCCGTCGGCATCCTGTGCACAAATCCTGACCATCTTCGGGCGGCAAACGGTTTCATAAAATCCAGGCACCGACAGACAGCCTTCGTCGTACTCGGAAAGCTCATCATCAATTATCTCGAGTTCTGGATTAATAAAGATTTGAGGACTATCTTTATTTTCCGATAAATCTATTACCAGCAGGCGCTTGTGTATGTTGACCTGGGTAGCTGCCAGACCGATACCCTGAGCTTCGTACATCGTTTCGAACATGTTATCGATCAGCTGTTTCAGGTTGTCGTCAAAGGTTGTGACTGGCTCAGCGACGGTTCGCAGGCGCGGATCTGGAAATTCGAGAATTTGTAAAGTAGCCATATAAGTAGTCAAATAGTTGTGCGGTTTTGTCAGTTCAGCTGGCCAGACCAATCATTTCCGGTACTGTGAACTGGGCCCCGGACTGATTATACCTTATTGCTAACATAATCAGCTTCGCAGCCCGCGGGAATTACGCAATGAAGAGCCAACAAGCCAGTTTTTTATCCTTTTTAATGTTCAGTTGTCTGCTGATGCCGCTTGATGCGGCAAACGGGCAGGTCAGTCCGGTTTTTGTCAGGGATTACCCGCAAAGCTATATCGTGCAAAATGGCGACACAATCGCGCAAATTGCAGGCCAATTTCTCGAAGATCCCTCGCAATGGTCTGAGTTCTGGCTGCCCACCCCTTATCGTGAGGACGGTAGTCAGTTGAGTGTCGGTGACGTTGTCAGGGTGGAATTTATCAACGGCAGGGCACGTCTAGTTGCTCAGCGTGGGAATATTCAGCTTGAGCGACTCGAGCCGCAGATGCGCGAAATTGCGGTAACGAGCGCAATTCCCGCCATACCCCTGGACGAAATTCAAAGCGCATTCACTAAAAACCGCATCGTGGATCAGCAGTATTATGACTCGGCGCCCTATATCGTGTCCCCAATGAGCAAAAACCTGGTGATTGGAACCGGTGATCAAGTCTATGCGCGCGGCGACTGGCCGTCTGAGGTAACTACCTTTGATATCTACCGTGAGGTGACCACTTTCCCTGATCCGGACGACAACCGGAACAGCTCCATGGAGCTTATTACGGTGGGAACCGCGCGTGTTGTCGGAGAAGAATCGGACGACGTCAAGCGCCTGCAAATAAGCGCCAGTGACTCTGAAATAAAGATTGGTGATCGCCTCCTGACTACAGAGGAGGTTCGATTTGACTCTATTATCTACCCCACCGAGCCCAATCGGGAAATCTTCGGCCGAGTCATTGCCATGACAAATACCGAACGCATGGCATCCCAACTGGATTCGGTGCTGATAAGCGTCGGAAGCCGGGACGGATTGGAGATCGGCAACGTTCTGGCTCTCAAGCAGACCGGTGAACAGGTTGTCGATGACACAGGTCGTGGGAGAATGTCATTGTTGGGGCGAATATTTGCCAGCGTCACTAATCAGACCGTCGAAATGCCCAGGCAGGAAGTCGGCACCCTGCTTGTATACCGTGTCTTCGAAAATCTCAGCTATGGTGTAATCCTCACCAGCAGCGAGCCAGCGCGATTGGGAGACATGGTCGTAAATCCCTGATTTGACTCAAGCACGAGGCCTGCAGACCGCCGTCTGTCGGTTACACGCGATTCTTCCAACCAAGATCATGGATGATCGATATGGTTACTCCCCTGCAAAGGCGTTATCTGCAGCTTGCCTACGGTGATTTCCTTACCCGCGGCCAGGCTTGCCGGCTAATAAAGCACTGCGGCTCAATGGCCGCGCTTGCGACCGCAAGCCATGCCTCGCTTCTCGATGGTGGCCTGACGAACGCGCAGCAGGGCAAGCTGCACCAAATACTCGGCAATGATTACTCTGAAGGCAATGAACTTACCGAGCGCACCGACAGGTGGCTGGAACAGGGTAGTGAAAGCCGCAGCCTGGTATGTTTCGAGGATGCTCACTATCCAGATTTGCTCAAGGAGATTTCTTGCCCACCCCCCATACTGTTTGTCGTGGGCGATCCCGGGTTGCTTGATTATCCGCAACTCGCAATTGTTGGCAGTCGTCGGTCCAGTTGCTCCGGAGAACTGACGGCAGCGTGGTTGGCTGCCGGATTGGTCGCCCGTGGCTTCTGCGTTACCAGTGGAATGGCGGCCGGTATCGACGGCTGTGCCCACAGTGGTGCCCTTGATGCTGGCGGAAGTTCAATCGCCGTGCTTGGAACTGGCATCGATCGCATCTACCCGTCAAGCAATCGCCACCTCGCGAAAAGACTCTCTGCATGTGGCGCAC
>Ga0255776_10001730_pt1 | contig 24843 bp, 25 predicted proteins | sample 071ome_19_FD_179974 | JGI IMG/M metagenome (GOLD analysis project Ga0255776, IMG submission 179974) | Coastal salt marsh microbial communities from the Groves Creek Marsh, Skidaway Island, Georgia - 071413AT metaG (version 2) | ecosystem: Environmental > Aquatic > Marine > Intertidal zone >... | reverse complement strand
CGATCTTACTCAAGCTCGAGTAAGATCAACTCTCCGGCATTGGTGTACACCAACAGACCAGCATCGGTGTCCAGCAGCGTGCTGCGGATACCAAAATCGCGGCCTCGGGAAAGGCGCCAGTTCGTGGCCTCCCCCTGGTGCGGATAATTCACGTGCAGCGGACGCGGGCGCAGCAGAATGCGTCCGGCGACATCGCCATCAATCTGGTTAATGAAGTGTACATAGCCCTCTTCATCGCCCACGGCCAGATAACGGTCACTGGCAACGACCTGGCCGAGGCCACGTCCCTGAAACGCCGACTGGCGCCAGCCCTGCGCACCGCTTTGGGCGTCATAAGACTGAATCGTGTCATCGTCGAGGGTCAGGTAAACAGTGCCCAACGCCAGCTCGGGGCTGGTGTAGCTTGAGCCTTCTTCCTGCCAGATCACCTCGCCCATTTCACTGACCGAAGCCAGCTTGCCATGGTAGGCCGCGGCATAAATCACGCGACCGTCCTGAACTGGCGAGCCGTCCACATCCACCAGACGCTCCAGCTCAGAACGACCGTCGGGAACTCCCAGACGCACATCCCAACGCGGAATGCCCAGTACTTTGTCCAGCGCGACTAATTTGCCTGTGGCAAATCCAGTAATCACCAAACGATCGGTAATCAGAGGAGCGCCTGTGCCTCGTACCGACAACACTGGCATGCCCGCTTCATACGACCAGGCCTGCGCCCCGGTGTCGCGCTCAAGGGCCGTCACACGACCGTCAACCGTCTGCACAAACACGCGATCATCGTCGGCACTGGCCATCGCCACGGCCTCACTCGGCAACTGCGTGCGCCAGAGTTCTTCGCCAGACTCTGCCGACAGGGCCAGCAATGAGCCTTCTTGCAGGCTGACAAATAATTGATCGTCTGCCTGAGTCACGCCACCAAGAATCGGCTGGTCCAGATAACGGGTCCATAAGCGGTCACCGTTGGACAATTGCACCGCCACCACAATGCCTTGGGTATCGGCCGCGTAGACCCGATCACCGTCAACCGTGGCACGCAGGCGCGTGTAGGTGACGCCCGGGCCTTTGCCCAGATGCGTACGCCAGGCAACGCTGACGTCCAGATCACCACTGGCATCCGGTAAGCCTTTTTCCTGTAGGCCGGAGCACGCGGTCAGCGCAGCCAGACTCAGGCTAAGCAGCCAGTGGCGTACACTCATCAGGCGTCACCCGCCGCGACCAGCGTATCGATTTTACGCTGCAAAGTAGTGTTGGTCTGACCCAGCGTCTGAGCCGCGTCCATGGCGCGCAAGTACGCGTCGCGTGCGTTGTTCAGTTCACCTTTCAGGTAGAGTGCATCACCACGGGCTTCTTCAATCTGCGGCGCGTAGGCAGCGTCTGCCGTTTCTGGCAGTACGGCCAATGCTTCATCGGCTTTGTCCTGCTGAATCAATACCGCAGCCAGACGCGCTGTCGCGGTTTGACGAACGGCTTCGCTGTCGGCACTGGCGATCAAGCCACGCAGCTCAGCGGCCGCGGCATCGTAATCGCCATTGTCGGCAGCCAGACGAGCAATAAACAAGCTACCGAAATCCGCGTAGGCGGTGTCGGCGTAGTCACTTTTCAGCTGCTCTGCCAGAGTCTGCATTTCGCCCTGAACGGCGTCGTTTTCCTGCGCCGCCAACTGAACCAGCTGCGAGTAAGTCGCGGAAGCGGCTTCGCCTGTGGCCTGCTTCTGATCCTGCCAGAAGTTCCAGCCGACAACGCCAGCCACAGCCACAGCCACTGTCGTCACTACACTGCTGCCGTTTTCCGACCACCACTTCTTAATCAGTTCTGCTTGTTCTTCGTCCGTACGTAATTCACTCATCGTTTCGTCTCCGACCGGATGGTTATTATTCTTTGCCTGCATCGCCCATCAGACGATGACCCCAAGGCATTTCAGTTCATGTTGTCTTTCAGCCATGGACCCAGGGCATCCTGAGACAAGGTCTGTTGTTCGCTACCGCCGCGCAGGTCTTTCACCGTGACTTCGCCTGCGGCGATTTCCGACTCGCCCAGCAAAAGTGCGTACAGCGCCCCACTCTTATCGGCTTTTTTCATCTGGCTTTTAAAGCTGCCGCCGCCGCAATGCGTTTGAACGCGCAGCCACGGCTGGTCGTTACGCAGACGGTCAGCCAACAGTAGCGCTGCCTGAGCCGCGCCTTCACCGACGCCACAGACGTACAGATCGACGGTCTGCATGACTTCGGCGGGAATGCACTCCAGTGTTTCCAGCAACAGAATAAGACGTTCAACGCCCATGGCAAAGCCCACCGCTGGCGTTGGCTTACCACCCAGTTGTTCCACCAGACCATCGTAGCGGCCGCCAGCGCACACGGTACCCTGCGCGCCCAGTTTATCGGTGACCCACTCAAACACGGTTTTGCAGTAGTAATCGAGTCCGCGTACCAGACGCTGATTGATTTCGTACTTCACGCCCGCGGCGTCCAGTACCTGACGTAAGGTGGCGAAGTCGTCACGGCTTTCATCGTCGAGGTAATCGTGCAACTCCGGTGCATCGGCCAGCAATGCCTGAGTCTCTGGATTTTTGCTGTCCAGCACACGCAGTGGATTGGTCTCTAAGCGGCGCTGGCTGTCTTCGTCGAGCTGGTCTTTGCGTGCCGACAGGTACTCGACCAGAGCATCGCGATAACGCGCACGCGCTTCGCTGCTGCCCAGGGTATTCAGTTGCAGTGTCACGGCGTCCTGCAGGCCTAGCTGTTGCCACAAACGCGCCGTCATCAGGATCAGTTCGGCATCGATGTCAGCGGTGGCCATGCCAAAGGTCTCGACGCCAATCTGGTAGAACTGGCGGTAACGACCTTTCTGTGGACGCTCGTGGCGGAACATCGGGCCGGTGTACCACAGACGCTGAGTCTGGTTATACAGCAGACCGTGCTCTTCACAGGCACGGACGCAGCTGGCTGTTCCTTCCGGACGCAGCGTCAGGCTGTCACCGTTACGATCGTCGAAGGTGTACATTTCTTTTTCAACGATGTCAGTGACTTCACCGATGGAGCGTTTAAACAGCGCGGTCTGTTCTACGATTGGCATCCGGATTTCGTCATAACCGTAACCCGCCAGCAGGTCTTTTACCGTGCCTTCAAGGTACTGCCAGACCGGGCTCTGGGTCGGCAGAATGTCGTTCATGCCACGGATTGCCTGAATTTTCTTGGCCATTATTTGCTGGTTCCTGCTGTTACTTACTTCGCGCTGGTAATCAGATTGGCGCGTTCTTCATCGAGATTCGCGGCACGTTCGCGGATCATGCGTTCGAGGTCATCTACCAGACCGTCGTTGGTTAACTTGCCGGCGGGCTTTCCGTCGATGTAAACCAGGTTCGGCTGACCACCGGTCAGGCCAAGATCTACTTCTTTCGCTTCGCCCGGGCCATTCACCACGCAACCAATCACGGCCACGTCCATGTCAGTACGAATATCTTCGACACGCTGCTCCAGCTCATTCATGGTTTTGATCACATCAAAGTTCTGACGTGAGCAGCTTGGGCAGGCGATGAAGTTAATGCCACGAGAGCGCAGTTTCAGTGACTTGAGCATGTCCCAACCCACTTTCACCTCTTCAATGGGATCGGCCGCCAGAGACACTCGAATGGTGTCGCCGATACCTTCCCACAGCAGCAGGCCCAGGCCAATCGACGACTTTACCGTGCCACCGCGCAAACCACCGGCTTCGGTAATACCGAGGTGCAGAGGTTGTTCAATCTGATCGGCGATCTTCTTGTACGCGGCCACCGTCATGAAAATATCGGAGGCTTCAGGCTCAACTTGAAGTCAGGGAAGTTCAGACGATCCAGAATGTCGATGTGGCGCATGGCGGATTCCACCAGCGCGTCCGGCGTCGGCTCGCCGTATTTCTTCTGCAGGTCTTTTTCCAATGATCCGGCGTTGACGCCAATACGAATTGGAATGCCCTTGTCTTTGGCAGCATCCACTACCGCGCGCACGCGGTCTTCACGACCGATGTTGCCCGGGTTAATACGCAGACAATCCACACCCAGCTCCGCCACACGCAACGCAATGCGGTAATCGAAGTGGATGTCCGACACCAGCGGCACACTGACCTGCTTACGGATTTCGCCAAAGGCCTCGGCGGCGTCCATGGTCGGTACAGAGACACGTACGATATCGGCACCAGCATCCTGCGCTCGTTGAATCTGAGCGACGGTCGCGGCCACGTCGGTGGTTTCTGTGTTAGTCATGGTCTGAATGGCAATGGGGGCGTCGCCACCCACGGGTACATCACCGACCCAGATCTTACGGCTTTTGCGGCGCTTGATCGGGTTTTCCATATTCTTGTTCATCAGCGGTTATCCACCTGCGCGAGGGATTCCTGATAGAGACGATACTCATTCGAGTTCGGGTAGCGTTGTTTCAGCTCACCGGCCAGCGTAATCGTACGCTGCGTCTGTTGATAGATGGTCAATAATTTGATGCCAAGCCACAGGCTGTGTGCGGTGTGCTCGGTCTGATCGCGTTCTACCAGACGGTCAAAGCGATCGAAATACTTCAGTGACTCTTCATATCGCTGGGCTTCAAACAAGAGCGTCGAGACATTCACCAGCGCATCAACGTTGTACGGCGCCAGTCGCAGTGACTGACCGTAGGCCTCAATGGCGGCGTTGGCGTTATCCATGCGATAGAAGTTCAATGCCAGATCGTTGTAGGCACCGACCCGGTTATTGTAATAACGGTCGTTAGCGGCTTTCTCGAGGTGAGTGCGCGCGGTTTTGTGTGACTGCATGCTCAGGTAGAGACGGCCAATGTGGTGCTCTGCCAGAGTAAATTTCGGATCGTACTTAAGGGCTTTCTTAAAGCTGTCTTCGGCGAGATCCAGCTCGCCTTCCATCTGCCAGACGAGCCCCATAGCATCGTTTGCCTGTGGATCTTCCGGATCAATTTCCAGAGCACGCTGTAAACGATCACGCGCCCAGTCCGGACGGCCTTTCTGCAAATACCCCAGACCTAACTGGGTGTAGTTCTCTACCGCTTTTTCCGGCGAGGCTTTTTTAGTAAAGCGGCTTTCTTTGACGGTAACACAGGCACTCAACACCAACGCCGACACCATCAGACACAGCAGTTTGATACTCAGTGTGGTTCTCATTGCGGACGCTCGCTGTTGTCGTTATCCAATTGAATCGCTTTGATATAGCGTGCACTACGGCGCGTTCGGTCTTCGACCTTACCCACCAGCTGACCACAGGCGGCATCGATATCATCGCCTCGGGTCGAACGGATGGTCACCACGTAGCCCTGCTCCACCAGATAATCGCGGAAACGATACACGCGATTGTTGCTCGGGCGCTTGTAGCCAGAGTTCGGGAACGGATTAAATGGAATCAAGTTAATCTTGGATGGCGTGTGACGCAGTACCTTGGCCAGTTCCTGCGCCTGTTCCAGAGAGTCGTTCACGCCTTCCATCATGGTGTATTCGATGGTGGCCTTACGACGATCAGGCAGTTTACCCAGGTAGCGGTTGGTGGCGTCAATCAACTCACGGATCGGGTACTTTTTGTTGATCGGCACCAGAACGTCACGCAGCTCATCGGTCGGCGCGTGCAGGGAAACCGCGAGGGACACATCGATGACGTCCCCCAGTTTGTCCATCATAGGCACCACGCCCGAGGTACTCAGGGTGACGCGGCGCTTGGACAGGCCGTAGGCATTGTCATCCATCATTAACTGCATGGCGTCGACGACGTTATCGAAGTTGAGCAGTGGTTCGCCCATGCCCATCATCACCACATTGGTGATACGACGTTCGCGACGCTCACCCGGCTCATGGAAACTCATGGCCGCGACGTACAACTGACCAATGATCTCGGCCACGGTCAGGTCACGGTTAAATCCTTGCTTGCCGGTGGAGCAGAAGCTGCAATCCAACGCGCAACCGATCTGAGAGCTGACACACAGGGTGCCGCGTTCTTTTTCGGGGATATAAACCGTTTCAACGGCACTGCCACCTGGCATACGCATTACCCATTTGCGGGTGCCGTCTTTAGAGAAATCTTCGTAAACCACCTCAGGGAGAACAATCTCACAGACATCAGCGAGCTTCGCACGCAATGCCTTGCCCATGTTCGTCATCTTCTCGAAATCCGATTCGCCGTACTGGTGAATCCACTTCAGCATCTGCTGTGCACGGAATTTCTTTTCGCCCAGCTCGAGGAAAAAGGCTTCCATTTTGGCGGGGGACAATCCCAGCAGATTAATTTTTTCAGACGTGTCGGACATCGTAGGTACCTGAGTATGCGGGCCCGGACAGCCCAGCGGGTGAATCAGAAAAGGCCGGGGCCAAGCCCCTGACCTTTTCTACTGCGTCACTTAGCGTGGGCAGATTTCGTCAGCGCCGAAGAAGTACGCGATTTCACGCTCAGCAGACGCTGCAGAGTCAGAACCGTGTACTGCGTTCGCGTCGATGCTTTCAGCGAAGTCAGCACGGATAGTGCCAGCGTCAGCTTCTTTCGGGTTAGTCGCGCCCATCAGTTCGCGGTTTTTAGCGATGGCGTTTTCGCCTTCCAGAACCTGTACAACAACAGGACCAGAGGTCATGAAGGAAACCAGATCACCGAAAAAAGGACGCTCTTTGTGCTCAGCGTAGAAACCGCCTGCTTTCTCGTCGTCCAGTTGAACCATTTTTGCTGCAACGATTTGCAGACCAGCTTTTTCGAAACGAGACAGGATTTCGCCAATCACGTTTTTGCCAACTGCGTCAGGTTTAACGATAGACAGGGTGCGTTCAACAGCCATTTTTATGCTCCAGATTTGTGTCAATGAAGGGGGGTTAAGTTAAAACCCGCGGATTATACGCACCTTTCCATGAAAGTTGTATAACCGCTCAGCGCCCAACCTCCGCTATCGCAACCGCTCGACGATGCGCGTCATTTCGCCAATGGCGAAGTCAATGTCTTCCTTACGGGTGTAACGTCCAACACTCAAGCGCAACCCAGCATGCGCCAGCACATCACTGCGGCCAATGGCCTTCAGTACATACGATGGCTCAACACTTGCCGAGGTACAGGCCGAGCCCGATGACACCGCGACTTTTGCCAGACTGGCCAGCAGAATTTCACCATCCACGCCGCCCACACTGATGTTCAGATGATTGGCCACGCGCTGCGTCTCATGACCGTTCAGTACCACGTCGCCTAACGCCTGAATGCCGGCCCAGAGTTGATCACGCAAATCGCGAATGCGTGCTTCATCGCTTGCTTGATTCTCACTGACCAGACGCGCCGCCTCGCCCATACCAACAAGCTGATGCGTGGGTAACGTACCAGAACGCATGCCGCGCTCATGACCACCGCCGTGCATCTGACAAGCCAGGCGCACCTCAGGTTCACGTCGCACAAACAACGCCCCCACACCTTTCGGACCATAAAACTTATGCGCCGACAGCGACATCATATCGACCGGCCAGTCCTTAAGGTTCACCGGCATTTTGCCAATGGCCTGCGCCGCATCAACGTGGAACAACGCAGGATGATCTGCCAGCAATGCCGCAATCGCAGCAATGTCTGTGATCGTACCCAACTCATTGTTAACGGCCATCAGGCTGACGAGGCAGGTGTCGTCCCGCAACGCTTCGGCAACTTGATCGGGCTGGATGATGCCGTCGGCGTCCGGCACCAGACGAGTCACCTCAACACCATACACACGCTCGACGTAGGCCACGGTATCCAGCACGGCTTTGTGCTCAATCACAGACGTAATCAGGTGCACTGACTGATCTGCCGCCATTGCCCGAAGGCGCTCAATGTGTCCCTTAATTGCCAAGTTGTTGCTTTCGGTCGCGCCGGAGGTCCAGACGATTTCGCGTGGGTCCGCGCCAAGCAGCGTGGCGACCTGACCACGCGCGGTTTCCACCGCCTGCTCCGCTTGCCAGCCAAATCGGTGAGAACGAGAAGCAGGGTTGGCGAAGTTGCCTTCCAGTGTCAGGCACTTGCCCATCGCATCAGCCACTTCGGGCGCACAAGGGGTGGTGGCGGCGTAATCGAGGTACAGAGTTTTCATGGACATCAGTCGTTGGTGGTAAGTAGAGCGTCGATACGGTTACTGGCGCGATGAGCGGCATCTTCATCCTGGCGCTCTGCGATGGTTTGAATCTCTCTGCGCTCAATCAGCTGCTGGAGTGAAATCGCACTGAGAAACGCATGAATCTGGTCGCTAAGATCCATCCATAAGTGGTGAGTAAGGCATTCCTGGCCGTCCTGACAATCGCCTTTGCGTTGGCAGCGCGTTGCGTCCATGGATTCATTTACGGCGTCGACGATCTCGGCAACGTTAATATCGGCATCACTGCGACTGAGCTGATAACCACCGCCGGGGCCGCGAATACTGGACACCAGACCACCACGGCGCAATTTAGAAAACAATTGCTCCAGATAAGATAGGGAAATGCCTTGACGCCCGGAAATATCGTTCAGACTGACCGGCCCCTGACGCGCATGAATGGCCAGGTCCAGCATGGCGGTCACTGCGTAGCGACCTTTGGTAGTTAAACGCATCGCTCACCTCTAGGAAACGTCAAACATTATGGAGATACCCGACTAAAACAGTCAACTAAGGAAGGAGCAGCGCAGGCATCGCCACTCGTGTGGTCAAATAGCGGCCTCTGAGCCCACGCTGGCCACGAACTCAATCGCGTTCGCGTGGGCTTCCCTTACCAACGGCTAGGTCACCGCCTTCACCACCGGCTTGGTCACCGGCCTGACCATCCACTTCAGCGACCGCCACGCCAGCGGCGTTCGTGGCGATCGCATCCTTAATGGAATCCAGCCGCTCATGAAGACTGACAAACGTTTCCTCTTCCAGTTCCGGCAAGGCATCGGCGCAGGTGTTATCGCCAAGGTTGCTCAGAGCACGGCACATAGAGTCGATCTTGCGATCCACCGCATGCATATGATCCATGAGGTTATGGATCGAACGCGCAATCGGGTCCGGCATGTCGTCGGTCATACCGTAGGCGTCAAAGCCAATCTTGGCGGCCATTTCACGGCGACGATTTTCATCCACCGTCGTGGCCTTGCGCACAATACGTCCCGGAATGCCTACCACGGTAACCGCATCCGGTACGTCTTTGTTCACCACGGCATTGGAGCCAATACGTGCATCCTGCCCGATGGTAATCGGACCCAGCACTTTCGCACCGGCGCCCACTACCACACCATCTTTTAGCGTTGGGTGACGCTTACCTTTGTTCCAACTGGTGCCGCCCAGTGTGACACCATGATAAAGCGTACAGTCGTCGCCGATTTCTGCGGTTTCACCAATCACAACGCCCATGCCGTGATCGATGAAGAAACGACGGCCAATGGTGGCTCCGGGATGAATCTCGATGCCTGTCATCCAGCGACTGAAAGTCGAAAGAAAACGTGCAAGCCACTTCAGGCCCAGTCGCCACAGCCAGTTTGCCAGCCGGTAATGCAGAATGGCGTGCAAGCCCGGATAGGTGGTAAGCACCTCAAACGTCGTGCGCGCGGCCGGGTCTCGTTCGAAAACGCAGGCGATGTCTTCACGCAATTGTTCGAGCATCAGTTGTCCTCTTTACTCTTCGAATCAGCCAGCCGCTGTACCGCGGCCATCATGCCACGCATGATGTTCACTTCCATTCGGTCCGGCGCCGCACGTTGATACAGGCGACGCACTCGTGCCATCAGTTGCTTGGGAGTATCCGGGTCAAGGAAACCGATCTCAACCATTGTTTCCTCCATGTGCTGCAACATTCCGTTCAACTGTTCATGGGTTGCCATCGGGTAATCCCAATCCACGCCCCAGGTCTGCTCAGTTTCTTTGTCCGCCTCAACCATGGCCAAACGCAGTTCGTAGGCCATCACTTGAATAGCCTGCGCCACATTCAGCGACGAGAAGTCCGGGTCGGTAGGAATGTGCACATGCGCATGACACAAGTGCAGCTCCTCATTGGTCAGCCCGCGACTCTCGCGACCAAAGACGATGGCGATCTGATTGTCCGCCGCAGCCGCCTGAGCAGCGCGTTCACAGCACTGGCGGGGCGTCATCAGTGGCCAGGGAATGCTGCGACTGCGTGCACTGGTACCCACCACCAGACCACACCCAGCGATTGCATCTTCCAGCGTGGGGTGAATGGTGCAGTGATGCAGAATATCTTCCGCTCGTGATGAACGCTGAATCGCTTCTTCATCGATACTGGCAATGGGGTCGACCAGCGCCAGGTGACGCAAGCCCATATTCTTCATTGCCCGCGCCGCAGCACCAATGTTCCCGGAGTGGGTTGTGTTCACCATGACGATGCGCACTGAATCAAGCATAAGTAGAGATTCCCGTGATCGTTTTATCCAGAACATAAGACACCCACAGACGGCCATCAGCCGTCCGACACTCAGGTGTGGCGCGATTATGTAAAGCCGGCAAGTGTAGCGCAAAACGGGCTTCGCCAACCAGTCACTGCCTGCTATACTGCGCGGCCATTTTTTCGAGCTTGGGCCTTGCCCGATCTCTTTGTTCTTTAAAGAAGCAGGAATACCCTATGCAACCCATGGTGAACCTGGCGCTGCGCGCCGCCCGTAATGCGGGTCAGGATCTGGTCCGTCGTCTTGATCGCTTCGATGCGACGCAAAGCACCGATCAGGAAAAAGCCAAGTTTGTTGCCGATTGCGCCATCGGCCTGGAAAAGAGCATCATCTTCGAGCTGCGTAAGTCGCTGCCTGAGCACAACTTTGAAGGCCGCGAAACGGGCCACAGTGCTGGCACCGAAGGCCAGCCGCTTTGGCAGGTCTGCGTGATTGATGATCTGGCCAACTTCCGCGTAGGTATTCCTGCATTCGCCATCGTGATTAACAACCTCACGAATGGCCGCGCCGAGCACACTGTGGTCGTTAACCCAATGAATGGCGATGAATTCTGCGCCACTCGTGGTCGCGGTGCCCAGCTCAACAACCGTCGTATCCGTTGCGGCGGTCTGACCTCCCTGACCGATGCCATCACAGCGTTCACACAACCATCGGGCCTGAACGAAAACGCGGCTCAGCAGCGCCGTAAGATCATGAACCTGATGGAAGGTGGCTACGATGTGCGCTCCATCGGCTCTGGCGTTCTGACCACAGCCTACGTGGCGGCAGATCGCTTCCAAGCGGCGTTGGTATCTGATCTGGATGCGATTTCCCTGAATGCTGGCAGCCTGATTGCCGCCGAATCCGGTTGTCTCATTGCTGACATCAGCGGCGAACCGAAAGTCACCGCTCCGGCCAACGTGGTAGTCACCAACCCGCGCTTGCTTAAATCTATGCTGAAACTGTAAATCTCTCAGCAAAGTAAAAACCTCCGGCTACACTCATTGAGTGAACGGAGGTTTTTTTATGCTCTTGAATTCTGTTACCTGGCTTCTGTGCCTACTTGGCGAACCACAAATCACCGACGAACTGGAAGTACATCGCGCCTGCGATAGCTAATGGATAGTTGATGGACAGCTAGTGCTCGTCCCATTAATCGGCTGAAATTCTGACTCACTCAAGGTCATTAGATTCAGCGCACGCGGGCAATATCGAGGCACAAAAAAAGCGGCCGAAGCCGCTTTCTTTAACAACGCCATCGATTATCGAATCGCTGACACGTCTTCTGCCTGAGGGCCTTTGTCACCGCGTACAACGCTGAACTTCACGCGCTGACCTTCATTCAATGAACGGTGACCCTGACCACGGATCGAGCGGAAGTGAACAAACACGTCTTCACCCTCGTCCCACGTGATAAAACCAAAGCCTTTCTTCACGTTGAACCACTTGACCACGCCGCGCTCACGACCATCTTCAACGTCACTTTCTACCATAGTGCCGCTACTACGCTGACGACGGCGACGTGCAGGAACCAGTTGCGCCGACACAAAGCTGAAGACAAACGTCAGTACGGCCAGAATCGCCAGCACCAGCACCATGCCTTCTGCCTGAATCAGGCCTTCAACATTTAAAGCCGAGCCATCCGCCATACGCAGACCAGACGCCAACGCGCTTAATAATCCGACCACCACCACAGGGGCCAACGCCGCACATACCACTGCGACTAAAATTTTTCTCACCATTAACTTACTCATGTGTAATCTCAAGTCACCGATTGCTATTATACCGACCCGGTCTAACAGGCCATTGACAAGTGGGCTATGAAAGCCCAATTGACTAAAAAAATCAACACGATAGCCCCGGAACCACAGAGATGACCGCAGAAGGCACAGACGCACGTTTTGAAGCTCTGGAAAGCCGCATTGCTTTTCTGGAACACAATGTCGATTCACTGACCGGTGAATTGACCGAATTAACTCGCGAATTCCTGATGGCAAAAGAAGCGCTGCAATTGCTTTATCGCAAGCTGGAAAACGTTCAGGGTGGCGATCACGGCATTGCCCGTCCCGAAGACGAACCACCGCCCCCGCACTATTAATAGAAGTAGCAATATGACAACTCGGGCAATAACACGCATTTATTGACCTTTTCTGCGTCACCTTCACCGGAATTTCACACGCAAATCACATATAATCCGGGCCTCGCGCTGCCCCATGAGCAGTGGGACTTAACAGATCCGATTATCAGGCCCGAATATGAGTGTCATCCGTAAGCTACGAACCGTCCTGAATCGTTGGCAGCAATCACTGCTGTACCGGCTGGTAAAAACCAAAATTATTGGTGAAGACCCACGCCGCTTTGACCAAGACAGCGATACCCCAACCATTTATGCCATGCTCTACCCGTCGTGGGCCGAAGAGATTGTTATCAATAAAGAAGTGGCTGAACTAGGCTGGCAGTCGCCCTTTCAACAGCGCCTGAATGGCACCCTTCCGGGCAGTCCGTATTTCAGTATTTATCGCCGTCCCGGCAACCCATTTCGCAAAGACGGTCGTCCGATTGTGCCACGACAGTTACAGCGTCAGGCCGAGTGGTTGCTGGCCGATGATCAACGCGACGTACGTGTCGTACCGGTTCGTGTGATGTGGGGCCGCTCGCCAGAGCGTGAGCGTTCATTCCTGCGTATCTGGTTGCAGAATGGCGGTAGCCTGGGTGGCCGTCTGATGACGTTTTTCGCCATCCTGTTTAATGGTCGCAATACCTTTGTTCATTTCAGCCAACCATTATCCTTGCGGGAACTGGCAGGTGAAGAACAATCGCCTGAATTAGTCGCACGCAAACTGGCTCGGGTGTTGCGCGTCCATAACCGCAAAGTGACCCGTTCGGTACTCGGCCCTGAGCTATCTCATCGTCGCACTCTGGTACACGGTATTCCTAACCGTCCCATGGTGCGTCAGGCGATTGATGACGAAGTCAAAGCCGAGGGCGCATCACGCGATAAGCTGCGCGCTCGAGCCCTGAAATATGCCGACGAAATCGCCTCGAACATTTCCTACACCAACGTCCGCTTTCTGGATCTGCTGCTGACCTGGGTCTGGAATAAAATCTATAACGGTACCGAAGTTCATAATATTGCGCCGGTAAAAGACGTCAGCCGCGACAACACCGTTATCTATGTGCCGTGCCATCGTAGTCACATCGACTACCTGCTACTGTCTTATGTCCTGTATCACCAGGGCTTACAGCTACCGCAAATCGCCGCGGGCATTAACCTGAACATGCCCATTGTCGGCTCGATTTTACGTCGTGGCGGCGCCTTCTTTATGCGTCGCACCTTCCGTGACAACAAATTGTACGCGGCCGTCTTCGACGAGTACCTGCACTCAATTTTCACCCACGGCTACTCATCTGAATATTTTGTCGAAGGTGGTCGCTCACGTACCGGTCGTACCCTCAGCCCGAAAGCCGGCATGCTGGCAATGACCGTGCGTTCTTATCTGCGTGATTCGCGCAAACCCGTAGTATTCGTCCCGGTATACACCGGCTACGAAAAAGTCTTCGAGGAGAAAAGCTACCTCGGCGAACTGCGCGGCAAAGCGAAGAAGAAAGAAAGCTTATTAGACGTACTCGGCACCTTACGCTCATTCAAAAAGTCGTTTGGTAAAGTGAACGTGACCTTTGGCGAGCCTATTCACTTAACGCCGTATCTGGACCAGCGCCACCCCGGTTGGAGTGAGCAGGATTACAGCGACAGCCAGTATCGTCCAGAATGGGCCCCAGCCCTGGTCGATGATTTAGCACGTACGGTCGTCACGGAAATTAACCGAGCGGCGTCGGTCAACCCGATCAACCTGGTAGCCATGGTGTTGTTGTCGTCACCGCGTCAGGCAATGGATGAACAACAGCTGACACGCCAGATGGAAACCTACCGCGACATGCTCGCCATGGCCCCTTACTCCAACATGATGGTGCTACCGCAAGGCCATGCTGCTGATTGGTTAGCGCATGCGGAGTCTCTGGGGTGTGTATCGCGCAGCCAACACGCCATGGGTGACCTGATCCAGACCAGCGAACGTCAGGCCGTGACCCTGACGTATTACCGCAATAACGTATTGCATATTTTTGCTCTGCCATCGCTGATTGCCAGTCTGATGCTGAATCGTCGTCGCTGTGAACGCGCAGACATTATTAAGCACTGCCAGATTCTGTACCCCTTCTTACAGTCAGAATTGTTTTTGCATTGGCAGCCTGAAGAACTCGAACAGGCCGTTGATCAGTGGCTGGACGTGCTGGTGCAGCGCCACTGCCTCGAACTGAACGATGGTTATTACCATTGCGTGGGTCAGGAACATGAACAACACGGTTTTGTTCAAAGTCTGGCGGAACCGATGAGTCAGACCCTACAACGCTACTTCCTCGCGGTGTCGCGTCTGCAACGTCAGGGCAGCGGCAATATCGATGCAAAAACACTCGAGGAACAATCGACGCTGGTCGCACAGCGCCTGAGTATGTTGTACGGCATCAATGCGCCAGAGTTTTTTGATAAAGCCCTGTTCCGCGCCTTGATTCAGCAACTGATTCGTTCAGGTATGGTGAGCGAGAATGATGACGGCCAGTTATCGTTTGACGAACACCTGACACCGTTAATGACGGTACTGGAAAGTAGCCTGGAAGCACGCGTACGCCAGACCATTCTTACGAGTCTGTAGGCGGCGCGTCTTTTTCTATCTGGCGCCTTTTCTCTCTGGCGCCTTTTTATTCTGACGCCTTTCCTTAAGTCGCGTCGCTGCCCATCGCAGCGTCTTTTCCCGCGGCAGCGCCACCGGTAACGACCGGCTCACGAGCAGCGACTTTAGCGCGGGCATACACATCGAAGCGATTCGACTTACCCGTGATCGCAAACGAAGCCGCCTGCCCATCGAGCAGGCTGGCCTTGCGCGCACGCTTTACTGCTACGCGACAACGTGCAACGCGTCGTGCTGGCGTTAATAAATCGTGACTATCGTTATCCTGCCCGACAATTTCACGAAACGCCTGCATGTCTTTTTTCACCGCCGCTTTTTGTTTCGGGTCGTGCTCAAACATAGGGTCGAGGTAAATCACATCAACCGCATCGTCCGCTGCTTCCGACAACCAATCGATGCTCGCTTGGTGTATCAACTCAATACGCTGAGAAATCGTGGCAATCTCTGGGTCCTGATTCGCTCGCCGCAAACCATCGTCGAGTAACGCCGCGACCACCGGGTTACGCTCAATAGCAATGACCCGACACCCTAACGTCGCCAACACAAAAGCATCTCGTCCCAGCCCAGCAGTGGCATCCACTACCGTCGGCTGATAGGCCCCAGACACGCCCACGGCTTTGGCAATGTCCTGCCCCAAACCACCACCGAAACGACGTCGGTGCGCTTGCGTACCGGCACAGAAATCCACACAAACTGAGGACTTCAGTGAATGACCCGGCGCCAGCGTCAGGCGGCCCTCAGCGTAGCGAAGTTGGTATCCAGACGACGCCGGAATCTCTCCGGCAACCACAGTAAATCCATAACGACGTGCAAGCACATCTGCGGCCTCACATTCAGAGGCACCCGGCACATACACATGCATTGTCGTAGAGGTCATCAGACAAAAAACAGCAAGAGTAAGCCGCCCAATATCATGCGATAAACCACAAACGGCATCATGCCAATGCGGTTAATAAAGGCGAGAAAATAATAAATGCACAGCCAGGCGCTGACGGCTGAAATAGCGGCACCAAGAATCAATGCTTGCCAGTCGACAGGGCCAACCGCGCTCATCAGGTCCAGAGTTTTGAGACCACCGGCGGCAAGAATCAAAGGAATCGACAACAGGAAAGAAAAGCGCGCCGCTTCCACTCGAGCCAAACCAAGAAACAGCGCCGCCGTAATCGTCACGCCGGAGCGTGAAGTACCAGGAATCAGTGCAAACATCTGGGCAATGCCAATCACCAACGCCATTAACAGCGTCATCTGGGCCAGCGTTACCTCACCATGACGTACCCGGTCGGACCAGCCCAGCAATATCCCAAAACCAATGGTCGTTGCAGCGATGACCGCCGTAGAACGCAGGTTTGCTTCAATCCAGTCGTCCAGCAGTAAGCCGGCCAGTCCTGCCGGAATCGTGGCCAGCGCCACAAACCAGGCGAGGCGCCCATCTGCATTTGGCTGGCGGCTGAATCCGGTGGTGACCCAACCAGAAATCAAACGCGCGATGTCCGCACGAAAATACACCATGACCGCCGCCAGCGTGCCAACGTGCACAGCGACGTCAAAGGCCAATCCCTGATCTTCCCAACCTAACAGTCGTGAGGGGAGAATCAGATGGGCCGAGCTACTGATCGGCAAAAATTCAGTCAATCCCTGAAGCAGGGCCAGAACGATGATTTCTATCAGGTCCACGGTGCTTTCCTTACGCGCTCAATAGCATTAAATTTTCTTCAACAGGCTGGGCTGCTCGCTGAGTTTTTTCCATGCGACAGACTGACGCAGATAGACAGGCGGGTGTGCTTCCGGGTCAGAGAACTCACCGGCTTCCCAAGCCGCAGCCGCCATCGGTGCCATGGTTCGTGCCTCCGGCTTGAGTGTCGCGTATTCCAGATCGCAATGAGCGAAGTCCATCAACTGTAATCCGTCTCCGGCGACTGACACATTCGCAGGCTGCTGTTTTTCCAGCTCCGCTAATGCCTCAAGACACACTGACGGCGCACCGACCTGCTCCTCGGATAATGGCAGAATCAGATCGCCCTGTTGCTGGTATTGCCCCCAAAACACCTCCCCCATGTGCGCATCCATCACCACAAACGCGGTAGAACGAGCGTCCTGAGATAGCGCCGCTCTGGCAACCCCGGCCAAAGACGAGATTCCACAGACTGGAACATCGAGGCCCAGCGACAGACCGTGCGCCACGGACAGCGCAATACGGATCCCGGTAAAGGATCCCGGCCCCTGGCCAAACGCAACGCCATCAAGCGACTGGCGAGCAACTCCCGCATCCGCCAATAACTCATCCACCATGGGCAATAGCCGCTGAGCATGGCGACGAGGCTGATCCTCAGTCGACCACAGTACCTCGCCATCCAGAGACAGGGCGACAGAACACAGGGACGATGATGCATCCAGAATAAGTAGATTGGCCATGGGGAGATCTCAAGCACACAACTGCCGCGAGTATATCAAGTTTTAGTCAGACCGGCCTGATCTTGCAGGCATAAAAAAACCCAGCGAATGCTGGGTTTTTTATGAGGCTGACCACTGACTTACGCGTCAGAGCCGCCCTCAGTAGAAGCTGGCGCTGGAGCTGCTGCTGGCGCTGCCGCTTTTGCCTTAGGCGGACGACCGCGCTTCTTAGGAGCTGCCGCTGGGGCTGCTTTTTTGGCAGCGACCTTTTTAGCCGCAGGTGCTTTCTTAGCCGCCGGTGCTTTTTTCGCAGACGCCTTCTTGGCCACCGGTGCCTTCTTAGCTACGGCTGCTTTTTTCGCTGGCGCCTTCTTCGCCGCTGCTTTCTTAGCAGCGGGTGCTTTTTTAGCGGCCGTTTCTTTTTTCGCCGTTGCTGTCGTCGCCTTCGCTGGACGACCACGTTTCTTTGGAGCAGCGGCTACTGCTGCTTTCTCAGTAGCGGCTTTGGCTGGACGACCACGCTTCTTAGGTGCCGCTTTTTCTGCAGCGGCCTTCGCTGGACGTCCGCGTTTCTTCGGAGCCGCCTTTTCGGCGGCTGCCTTGGCTGGACGACCACGCTTTTTCGGTGCAGGTGCATCAGCAGCCGCTTTTGCAGGACGACCGCGACGTGCCGCTGGCTTAGATTCAAGCGCTTTAATAGCAGCATCAACTTTCTTCGCTGCCGCACCTGATTTCTTATCTTCTACCTTCTGACGAGCTTTAACTTTGCGTGCTGCTTCTTTTTCACGCTTAGCCAGGAATTGAGTTTTAAACTTATCCAGCGCTTTTTCCAGTTCGGCTTCCGCTTTCTCTTTCAAAGAAGCTTCAAATGCTGCCAGAGACTCAGCCGCTTTTTCAACGATACCGGCTTTACGAACTTCCAGCTCAGCAATTTTCAATTGCTTCTTAGCTTCGGCCAGCGCCAGGCTCAACTCAGCCAGCTTCTCTTTTTGAGTCGCGACGGCTTTCGTCGCTGTTTCAACGGCACGCTTAGCAGCGGCGGTTGCTTTTGGCGCTGATGCTTTGGTACGGGCTGCTTTCAGTTTATCGGTAGCGGCAGTAACACGTTCACGTTGTTTCGTTTGTGCTGCTACTGCTTTTTCGACCGCTTTGGTTGCTTTTGCAATTACTGCAGGAACCGCAGACTCAACTGGCTTTTTCGCCGCTGGCTTCCGGCCTCGCTTGGCAGGGGCTTTTGTTTTCGCCATGGGTATTTCCTCATTTATTACCTGAACTTCAAAGCGGGGTAACGCCTGAAGCAGGCCCCCGTCAGAATGGTTGTTAAACCCAAACGGCATAAAAAACCGACTGAATTCAATCAAACTCTATATTAGTATATAAAGTAACCGTCGGAATCATAGTATTTTTAATAAAAAAAACAAAGAAAACGCCGGTTTTTGAATAAAAACCACATAATTTCTTTTCGATATTAAAGTTTCACATGGATATCGAGCCATTCCGCCCGCTAGATCTGGACGGCATTAAGGATAGAAACCTTTTTTCTCTAACGACTGCTCACTCACTTAAAGACACTAAGTGTTTTATTTTTAACGCTCTTTAAATAATGATTTTATCGAGAGCAAAATTGAAGGCATAAAAAAAGGAGCCCAAAGGCTCCTTTCTTTATCATGGCGATATGACTTTTTAAGCCAGCGCCGCCATCACTTTAGCAGTGATATCAGACAGCGATCCAACACCTGGAACGTGAACGTACTCAGGAGCAGCGTCGCCCTTGTCAGCACGCAAGCCTTTGTAGAAGCTTACCAGCGGTTCTGTCTGATCGTGATAAATAGACAGACGCTTACGTACCGTCTCTTCCTGGTCGTCATCACGCTGAATCAGAGCGTCACCCGTCTCGTCGTCTTTACCTTCCACTTTAGGTGGGTTGTATACGACATGGTACACACGGCCAGAATCGGCATGGACACGACGGCCACTCAGACGCTGAACGATTTCCTCATCGTCTACGTCAATCTCAACGACGTAATCGATATCAACACCAGCTTCGATCATGGCTTCTGCCTGAGGAATGGTGCGTGGGAAACCATCAAACAGGAAACCGTTTTTGCAGTCTTCCTGCTGAATACGCTCTTTCACCAGATCAATGATGATTTCATCAGAAACCAGACCACCGGTTTCCATGATTTCTTTAACTTTCAGGCCTAACTCAGTACCGGCTTTCACTGCCGCACGCAGCATGTCTCCAGTTGAGATCTGCGGCACAGAGAACTTTTCACAGATAAACTGGGCCTGTGTACCCTTACCGGCACCCGGTGCCCCTAACAGAATGACGCGCATGACTATGCTCCTCAATTTAACAAACCGGCACTGCTGATCGGATTGTTTATTATTTGACCAGCCAGAGAGAAAATAGGCCTAACCTTACTCTCATGCCGACTATTGCTCAAGTGATTCTAGTCGAAATACGGCTCCCAGCCAGCCCGACCTTGGTCGCTGTTAAGACTTGGCCCCAGCTGTTACCAGCCAGGGCATTGGAAGCTCGGTGGAAGCGTCTACCTGCGTCTACCTGCGTCTACCTGCGATGACCTGTAATGAGGTATGTCGCCGAATCAGCCGGTATTACGCATGCCTGCCGCAATGCCTGCCATAGAAACCATCAAGGCCTTTTCGACCTCTGCCGACGCTTCACCATTCGCCTGACGCTCACGCCAAAGTAATTCAGCCTGTAAGTAGTGCAATGGATCCGTGTACGGATTACGTACCTGCATGGAGTGCTGCAACGATTGATTGTCTTCCAGCAATTCACGCTGGTCTTTCACTTTCAGGACATGCTGCGTGACCTGTGCCAAACGCTCACGCAACACTTTGCCTAATGGCAACATGTCCTGACTCACCAGCCGCGATTCGTAGTATTGGAAGATGTTGGCATCCGCTTTCGACAACACCATCTCCAGCATGTCGATGTAGGTACGGAAAAACGGCCAGCCGTCGTACATTTCCTGCAACAGTGTCAGCTTGCCTGCCTTAATCTGCTGTTCAAGTGCGGTATCGGCCCCTAACCAGGCCGGCAGCATTAAGCGAATCTGGGTCCAGGCAAAAATCCATGGAATCGCCCGCAGCGTTTCAATGCCACCGCCATTACGACGGCGTGCTGGTCGGCTACCTAAGGATAATTTCCCGAGTTCCTGCTCAGGGGTCGCCGCTCGGAAGTACGCGACAAAGTCCGGATGTTCACGCACCATCTCCCGATATGAGCGTACGCCCTCAGCGGCCAGTGTGTGCATGACCTCGCGCCACTCTTGTTTCGGCGCCTCCGGCGGCAGGAAATTCGCTTCCATCACGGCCGCGACATAAATGCGTAAGTTACGCTCCGCCAGTTCTGGCAAACCGAATTTAAAGCGGATCATTTCGCCCTGCTCGGTCACCCGTAAACCACCTCGCACCGAGCCCGGCGGCTGCGCCAGAATGGCTCGATGCGCCGGACCACCACCGCGACCGACCGTACCACCTCGACCATGAAACAAACGCAAATCAACGCCCTGTTCGCTGGCCACGCGAGATAGGGTTTCCTGCGCCTGATATTGCGCCCACACAGCGGCTAACTGACCTGCGTCTTTGGACGAGTCCGAATACCCAATCATGACCTGCTGGCGGCAATCGCTGTAATTACGGTACCAAGGCACCTGCCACAGTTTTTCCATTCTTGGGCCGGATTGCTCAAGATCAGACAAGGTTTCAAATAAAGGCACAATGGGTAAGGCATTACGCACACCACTGGCTTGCAACAGCAAGGCAACGGACAAAATATCGGATGGCTCACTGGCCATAGAAATGATGTAGCAGGACACGCCCTGCCCAATCGGCTGCGACAGAACGTTCATGGTCGCGAGTACTTCGCTGGCCTCTTCACTAGGCGACCAGTCACCGGGGATGAGGGGACGACGCGACGTTAGTTCACGCAATAAAAATTGCTGTTTTTCGTCTTCGCTCCAACTCAGATAATCGCCCCAGCCATAAAACTCACACAACTCAGCGAGTACGGCAGAATGACGCGTCGACTCCTGTCGCACATCGAGGCGCACTAACGCCAGACCAAAACAGGCCACACGACGAATCGTATTTAATAAATGACCATTGGCAATGGTCGATAAACCGACCGCACATAGGCTGTCGTAGCATTCACGCAACGGCACCATCAGGTCGGCATCATCAATCAGAGGCGTCAATGCCGTAGGTTCGCCTTCGGCCATGGCCTGCGCCCAGTCACGGGTGTCTTCCAGACCGCTGCGCAACTGATGCAAACAATCGCGATACGGTTCATGCCCCGTATATCGGGCAGCAAACTCAGCACTGGCCGACGACATGGATAACTGACTGCCCAGCTGTTCAATGTCCCGCAAAAAAAGATCCGCCGCCATCCAGCGCGCCAGATACAAAACCGTCTGGGTGACCTTAGAGGTGACATTGGGATTACCGTCACGGTCACCTCCCATCCAGGAAGAAAAACGCACGGGCACCGCAGTCATGGGCAGAGGCGGCGCTCCGCGTTCCGTCAGGTCACGATCGATGTTGCGCAGCATGTCCGGTACCGCAAACCACAGCGAATTTTCAATCACCGCAAAGCCCCACTTTGCCTCATCGACGGCGGTCGGTCGGCTGTGACGAATTTCATCGGTGTGCCAGATTTCGTCGATTAAACCGGCGATTTTATCTTCAACCTGCGATTGCCCCGGATGGCCTTCGCGCAGGTCATCGCGTTCTTGTAGAAAATGCGATACCGCATCGTATTTTTGAATCAGCGTACGTCGGGTGATTTCAGTCGGGTGTGCGGTCAGCACGAGCTCAATATTGGCAGCAGCGATTTTATCGGTCAGTGCCTGCCCCTGAATGCCCGCCTCATCCAGACGCAACAATAAACGAGTGAACATGCTGTCGACGTTATCACGTAAGAAATCCGACCGACGCCAGCTCACGCCATGCTGTTGTTCGGCGATGTTGGCAAGATTTAAGAATTGATTGAAGCCACGGACCACCGGCACCAACCGATCATCGGGCAGGTCACGTAATAAGGTCAGCAGCTTTTCATGTTCCGCTTCATCACCAGTGCGGGCACGCTTCGCTTGTTGGCGAATACTTTCGATCTGCGCCAGCGTATCGGCTCCCAGATGGGAATGAATGGTATCCCCCAGGGCGTTGCCCAACATGCGGACTTTGTCTCGCAACAACGCATCAAGCTCTTCCATTACGCCTTCCTTATATAAAAGTGGACTCTTTCCAGTGTGCGCAAAAACTGGCGAAACACAAGTCAGACCCGCAACAGACGAGATCAAGCTCATGCTGGTGCTCTAATCCAACTGCCAATGTTTCCAGAAAAAGCGGAAAGTTGATGAAACTTTTGTCATAACTTATAGACCAACTGAACAGGTTCACCAACGCGACGCTGTAGTGGTCACCCATAGCAGCAAAAAGCTCTGCACCTCGGAACAACACTACGGCGACAGCACCTCTGCAGCGTAATTACAGGAGTAACTCATGAAAGTTTCAAAGTTGATGTCTCATTGGGAAGAGGCCTTTGGCACTGAACTCACCAAGCATCAGTATGAATTACCGCTGGCCGTCAACGATGCCGCACGCCTTGAGGCCCTGGCCGAATTATTTCCTGCCATGACCAAAGAGCAGATTTTGCGCGACCTGGTCTCATCGGCATTGGATGAGCTGGCGTCAGGCTTCCCTTATGTGGCTGGTGAAAAGGTGGTAGCAGAAGATGAGGAAGGCTATCCCCTGTACGAGGATGTTGGTATGACGCCACGCTTTTTAGAATTGGCGCGTAAGCATCTGGAAACACTGGCTGAAGAACGTCACTGACGGCGTTCGCTAACGAGAATTCGCTGGCGCAGGGCACTGGGGAAAAAAGCACCAGATAGAGAGCACTCGTTGAGGAACTGGGCGAGCCCCCGGTCAGCGCATGGTGTTCAGTTCAGATGAACCCGCTATTGCGCCTGTAGTGCGCCGGGCTTCAAAAGTGTGTTAACCGCGGCTTATTCAGTATCACGCAATTGGCGCTTGGCGGCATTCCACGCCTCGTCCATTTCTTCCAGCGACACCGCTCCCCAACCGCCTTTAGACTGAGCGTCCGCTTCGACGAGTGCAAAGCGTTGGGTAAAGCGATGATTCGTACCGCGCAAAGCGTTTTCCGGATTAATTTTCTGGTGACGGGCAAGGTTCACCACGGCAAACAATAAATCACCGATTTCTTTCTCAAGTGCCACATGGTTCCCGGCGTTTAATTCTTCCAGCACTTCGTCCAGTTCTTCGCGAATCTTGCCCACCACGCCTACGGTATCCGGCCAGTCAAAGCCGACGGAAGCGGCTTTTTTCTGTAATTTTGCGGCGCGGCTCAGTGCCGGTAGGCTCACGGGTACGTCGTCCAGCAAACGGGGTGGTTCATCATTGGGGCGCGCAGCCTTTTCTTCCTGCTTGATCGATTCCCAGCGCTGGCTGATGGTCGCATCGTCCAGCACCTCATCGGCGCGGCGACGACTCTCGAGCGTGCCCTCTGGAAACACATGGGGATGACGGCGAATCAGTTTTTGTACCAGACGATCAATAATCGAATCGAGCGTGAAGCGCCCGCCTTCTTTACCCATCTGACCGTAAAAAATCACCTGAAATAACAGGTCGCCTAATTCCTCCTCGAGGTGCGGCCAGTCCTGCCGTTCAATGGCATCCGCCACTTCGTACGCTTCCTCCAGCGTGTGCGGCAACACGGACGCAAAGTCCTGCTTCAGATCCCACGGACAGCCCGTCTCGGGATCACGCAAGCGGGCCATCAATTCGGTCAGGTCATGGATGCTGTACATGTTAACCACCCGCCCGGATACGACGCGCATTCAATACGTTAGGCAGCTGCTCGATTTTGCTCATTACCCGAGCCAGACGCTCCAGACTGTCGATCTCAACCGTCAGACTCATGGCCGCGGTATTGTCTCCCTGGTCACTGCGGGTACTGACCGCCACCACGTTCACTTTTTCGTTCGCCAGCAAGGCACTGACATCACTTAACAGTCCGGTACGGTCATACGCCATGATGGCCATTTCAACGGGGTACAATTTACCCGGACGACGACCCCAGCTGACCTGCAGAACGCGACGCGGCTCAATGGCAGCCAGATGCAGCAGGTTTTCACAATCACTGCGATGCACCGTCACTCCCCGCCCCAGCGTGACATAACCACGAATGTCGTCTCCCGGTACAGGGTGACAACACTGCGCCATCTGGGTCATAAGGTTACCGACACCCTCGATGATAATGTCTTCGCCACTTGGCGGTGTTGAGCGAGGTTCACTACGGCGGGTCAGTGG